>SERZ01000044.1_pt1 | contig 67957 bp, 56 predicted proteins | sample 3171461 | NCBI WGS metagenome assembly SERZ01 (sample SAMN06051861, study PRJNA518727) | freshwater metagenome | biome: subpolar coniferous forest; feature: holomictic lake; material: water; isolation source: holomictic Lake 227, 6 m depth | place: Canada: near Kenora, Ontario | collected... | reverse complement strand
CAAATCCGATTCCAAACGCGTCCGCGCTTTCCGTGGCTGGCGTACCAGTTGCTGTTCCAGCTCCAGCAATGTCGCCGGTGTTGGCAAGCCTTGTGAAAGCCCGCGATCACAAACGCACTCTAGCGGATCGCGCCGCCGCATTGACCAATGCGCAGAACGAAATTTCCAAATTGCCAATATCTGAGCAGGGGGCTTACATCGAACTTGTCAACGCAAGCCGTCAGCGACTTATTGTTGACACATATTTATTCGACAGCGGGCAAGTTCAAAACAACATTCCCGCGAAGACCAAGTAATATTTTTCCGCCACGCAGCTCAGCCAAGTGTGGCAGTGTCTTTGATAATTCCTTCAACAGATCCAAGTTGATCTTTGGCGAAAGCCATCCGCTGCGTTTCCACCGCTCAATCATTGGAACATCAATGATTAATGCATCGTACTTTTTTGAAAGCGCGGCGATTGTTTCCATGACTGTCATTCCATCGCAACATTCAATCGCATTTGTATCCCATACGCTTGACCACGTCAGTGACGCGCTGGGCTGAATCCAGAAAGGCGTGCTCCAACCAACGCTCAGCACGCGCCATTCAGGGCGCCAATGGTTGATCAGCAATTCCACAGTTTCATTTTTGGAGGCCGCGGTTCGCAGGTTGACGTCATTTGAAAGCAGATCGCGCCAATCGTCATCCCCTTGAAAGTAGCCATTTTGTCCTATGAAATACGCGGCATTGGGGGTGTCCGTGGCTAAATTCCAAACAGGCACACACGCCCACACACACAACAGAAGTGTCAAAAAAAGGGTCTTGCGCCCGTCCGTGGTGGTGGCATCTTCACAATCTGCTCTTGAAAACATGCTCGCAGTAGCAAGTCCAAATGCAAGAGAAAGCGGAACCGCCAGCGGAATTAAAAATCGACTTTGCAGGTGTGTCGCAAACATCCAGCCAAGAACAATCAACGCGCAGCAAATTGCTAAGGCTATGGCGACATATTTTGTTGCGCTGCGCAAAGACAATACAGCAATGCCGCCCACGCCAATCCATGGAAGCGGTCCCCAAAACCATTTCCATGGTTCGCCCGCGTTCGGATTTTCTCCTATGCCAAATACAAAAAATTGATTCCACAATGCAAGCGCGCGTTGCATCAGGGTTGCGTCGCTGGCATGCGCGGCATTCCAACGCATGCCTTGCTCACCGCTCCACCATCCTGCTCCCATGAGATTGGTGGCTAAAGGAAAGAAGGGCGCTCCGGCGTAGTACCAATTGCGCGCAAGCCATGGAGCCAGTCCAATTGTCATCGCCAAAGCGCTCCATGCGAGTGTTTTCCAATTCAGAAATCTACGATCTCCCCGCAGTGCAATCCATGCTAAGACCGCGGGCACAACTAGAATTATTGAACTGGCTTTGCTTCCAACCAACACGGCCAGGAGCGCGCCAAACATCAAGCCAGTCCAAGGCAACGATATTGCCTTGCGTGCAAAAACATTCAAAATCGCCCCAAATGCAAGCACTATTCCTGATTCGCTGTATGCAAGTGATCCAACCACAATCAGCCACGGCGTGGCCAACACTCCGCACAAAGCGCTTGTTCGCGCAACCTGTTCATTCATTCCAAACTCACGCGCAAGAATGACCGCCGTATCTGCAATCACAAACGCCGCCACAAGCAACACACTGCCATGCAAAAGTTGGCACGCAACAGCGCCATCGCGCGCGTCGGTTGCCAAACTCATCAGATGAAGAAATCCGCCCTCAACAATATTTGGCATTCCTGCATACGCCAGAAATTCAAGCGGGCGGATCGTTCCGACCGCCATCCATTCCTTGGGCGCTTGCAAGTGATACTCCAGTGCGTCGTATCCACCAAATTCCGTGCTCCACAAAATTCCTGGTGAAACACTTGCCGCAACCAATAGTGTTGCCATGGCTGGAAGCGCGGGCCACCACCAATTGGCGCCCGAATTTTTATATGTTTCTATTTTATTTTGTATCCACATCAATCGCAGCGCCAGAAGCCATCCTGGAATGAAAACCACGGTGGCAAACAAGCCGCTTCGTAATCCAATCGTTCCAAGCCATTGATCCATCAGCAATTGAATCCCAATTCCAAAGGCAAACGCCAGTGCGCGACCATCTGGTCCACGTCCAAATACTTTTTCCTTGGCGAATAAGCCCAAGCCAAAGGCGCTCAGCAACCACGCGGCGCACTTCCAACCGCTGAACATCCACACGCGCCAGGCATCAATTCCGCAATTCCAGCCACCCAAGACGCTTGTCAACAAAAATGCGGCAAATCCCACCACGACCGCGTTGAGTGCCATAGAAGTCATTCGCGCGGGTTTCATGCGAAAGTATTATGCCGAAATCTCTGGCAAATGTTCAGTTCTCTCATGCTGCAACGCCTCTCTAGCCGATTGCATTGCGCGGTCACGGATGACCGTTTGTGCCCATCAGGCAGTCACTGAAAAGTTGGCGACAGGAGGTCGTATGCAAGTAGAAACAACACGATTTGGCAGCGTTGAGGTGGATGATTCTCGGCTGCTTCATTTTCCAGCGGGTCTTCTTGGTTTTGGCAGAGTTCACCAATTTGCATTACTGCAACCCGATGATCGTGGCGTGTTCTTCTGGCTTCAGAGTATTGAAAGCCCCGATGTCGCGTTTGTGGTCACCGATCCGCGGCTTTGGTCCGCTGATTACACGGTGTCCATGCGACGCGAGCAGAGCGAGGAAATTGGTTTGCGCGGCGACATCACTCCGGAAATTCTCGTGATTGTGAATCGTCGCGAAAGTGGAATCACCGCAAACATGCAGGGCCCATTGGTCATCAATCCATCCAATAGAACTGGAATTCAGATTGTGCTCACCGATCGTCGTTGGACAACGCGTCATGAACTGGTCTCGGTTTCACCCGTTGCTCGGGCCGTGTCCGCGTAAATTGATCCGCATTTTCTGAATTTACTTTTTCAAAATTATCATTCATGCTTGTTCTTTCCCGCCAAATAGATGAACGAATTGTGATTGGTGATGACATTGAGATTGTCATCGTTGATATTCGTGGCGACAAAGTTCGTCTTGGCATCGTGGCGCCTACGTCTATTTCCGTGCATCGCAAAGAGGTGTATGAGGCCATTCGCAAAGAGAACGAGCACGCCGCAACATTGCGGGGCGATGTTCCAATGATTCATGCTCCAACTCATTCCCCCGATAGTTTGAAACGATTGGCGAGCGGTCCTGCTCCAGCGATCAAACAATTTCGCCGCGAAAGCGCATAAAATTCTGTTGCTCAAGCACCTACGCTTCGCCTGTATCAATTCATCTCAAAAGAAAAACCGCCGAGCATGTTGCTCGGCGGTTGTATTTCTAAAATAAGAATCAGTCTTTACGCAGCGCGTGCTTTGGCAGCCAAGTGCTTCTTGGCCATGTCCACCAACACATCGAATGTGGTTGGATCTTGAATGGCAAGCTCGCTCAGCATCTTGCGGTTCAGCAACACGCCAGCGCGTTGCAAGCCGCCAACAAACAGACTGTATCGGTAATCGCGCATTCGGCACGCCGCGGTCAAGCGGGCGATCCAAAGTGAGCGCATGTCGCGTCGACGAAGTCGTCGATGCGTCCAAGCGTTTCGGCCAGCGCGCATGAGGGCGACTTTGGCTTGTTGCTTGTGACGGCTCTTTGTTCCGTAATAACCTCGGGCCTGGCGTAGAACGCGGCGACGAGCTTGTGTGCGGGCTGCTCCTTTACGTGCGCGTGGCATGGATCAATCCTTCCCGCCGGTTGCAGCCGGACGTTTCGCTGTTCGCAATGAGCGACCCAGCATTTTTGACAAGGCAATCAGGTCAGTTGCGCCGAGGTATCGCGACTTGCGGTAACTCTGCACAGTTGTGCCCTTTTTATTGCTCTTCAGATGACGTGAATTTGGCGAATGAAAGCGCACCTTGCCTGTGCCGGTCACTTTAATTCGCTTGAGTAGTCCTTTATGGCCTTTTTGCATATGTGTTCGCCGCTTTCGTTGAGGGTCGACAAGTCTAACGAAATCGTCAGTTTGGTCAAGCGATATGGGGGGGAAAGATAAAAATACCTACAAATGTAGGCATTTTTGACTTTTGACTTTCATTGAGCCAAGAAAATGTCATTGACCGCGGTCGCTTGGGGCGACAACGGAAGCGACTCGGAGTCTTTGACCCCGTCTGGCAAGTAAATATTGTCGCCGTTGATCACTGGTGTCACCATCCAAACAATGGAAACATCAGCGAATAAAACATTTTGTCCGCGCTGTTGATGATTCATGGAGCACTGCGATGTCGGTGGTGCCAACTCCGCTTTGTTGCCAACGCGTCGCATGTGAATCATGGGGTTCGCATCAGCCACCAACGGCGTGCGGCCCATGAGTTGAAGTCGAAACGGAGTGTTCACGCTTGGTACGCGGAATGAGAATGTTCCACACGCGGGACCTGATGTGCAAGCGGGGCAATGAAGCGAGTCGTGTTTGGCATATCCATTTCGTTCAAGCAAGAGCAAGTGTCCGCTGTGTTCGTAATTGCTCCAATCCATTTTGGATGTGGCGGGGGTTTCAAACAGTCCACCTAAACTTGCAGTCGCAGGAAGATTCCCCCGATGATCAACCGCGTATGCCGCGATGCTTGACCCAACAGTGCGAAGATTGTTTGCGCAATTTTGTTCAAGCGCGGCGGCGCGCATTCGCTGAGCGATTGGCCATCCCACTCCAGTGGCGATCAAAGCCACCGCGGCTACTGCGCCAAAATCCGCCCACTGTGTTCGCTTGCTCCAGCCTGGCGTATGAAGTTCCAAACGATCGCGGCGCGCTCTTTCTTCGCGCGCTATGCGTGCCATGGTTGCATCGACAAGAAGCGAATCAGGTTCCTCAACTGGATAGGCCTCCAATTTTCTCAGCAACCTCAATGCGGCGTTTTGGCGCATGGATTCAGCGGATTCATCTCTATTTTGAGCACGGTCGACGCCTTCAACAAGTCCGGCCTCAAGCAACGCGTCAATCGCGCGGCAATCTTCTTCGCTCAGGATTTTGTCGTCCTCGTTGCGCGGAATCATGAGTGATCCTTGGATGTTTCGTGCGTCGTTTGCGCCCAAGTATCGGCGAACAGCGCAACGGCGGAATGCAATCTGCTTTTCACGGTGCCAAGAGGAATGCTCAGCATTTCCGAAATGTGTTGATAGCTGAAGCGCTGAAAGTACGCCATGAGCAGAATCTCGCGGTGCAATTCAGGTAGAGCGTCAACAACTTTCTTGACCCGCGCGGATTCTTCACGCACGGAAAGTGATTCACCAGGTTGATTGCTGGTTGAAGAAACAACATCAAGCAATGTGAATTCGTTTTCACCATGACCCATGGGCTTGTCCAAACTTAAAGTGGCGCGGCGCTTGTGATGGCGATACCAATCGCGCGCCTTGTTAGACGCAATGGTGTATAGCCATGGACGCAAAGTGCGCGTCACATCAAACGTGGCCGCGGAAAGGTGAATTTGCAAAAATGTTTCTTGGAACACGTCGTCCGCGGCGGCCGCTGAACCCAAGAAGCGCTGCAGATAGCGATGCAGATTGGTTCGATACCGCTCAACCAACATGGGGAAAGCCCGTTCGTCGCCAGCTTGGTGGGCGATCATTAAATGTTCATCGGAGATTTCTGCGCCCTCACGCTCCACCATGGACATCGTAGTGTCATTGCTCACGGGGTTGACTCCGTGAGTCGCGGCAAACGGATGCAAAGAATCGTGAGGAAAGGCAGTCATATTGTTGCTACGATGCCCCGAGTTTTCTTGTTTGCAAGAATTGAAATAATTTTAGGAGTCTCGAAGATTTATGGGTGTTCCAATAAGCCAAATGTGGACGGTTGCAAGTTATGTTTTGAAACAAAGACTCGCTGGACGTAAGCGATATCCCTTGGTTTTGATGCTTGAGCCACTCTTTCGATGCAACCTTGCCTGCGCTGGTTGCGGGAAAATTCAGTATCCAGCCCACGTCCTAAAACGAAATCTTACGGTCAAGGAATGTGTCGACGCGGTCGACGAATGCAATACTCCCATGGTCAGCATTCCTGGCGGCGAGCCCCTTTTGCACCCAGACATCAAGCAAATTGTTGAGGCCTTGGTTGAGCGTAAAAAATACATTTATCTTTGCACCAACGCGCTGCTTTTGAAGGAAAAACTAGAGGCGGGAACATTCAAGCCCAGCAAATATTTGACCTTTAGCGTGCACATGGACGGTCAAGAAGAAAACCATGACTTCGCGGTGTGTCGCGAGGGCACTTACAAAAGAGCCGTGGATGGAATTCGCCTGGCGGTCAAGATGGGTTTCCGCGTCACCACAAACACCACGCTCTTTGAAGGTGCGGATCCAAATTCAGTGCGCGCTTTCTTTGACGAGATGATGGCTCTTGGCGTTGAAGGCATGATGATCAGTCCCGGCTACGCCTACGACAAGGCGCCTGATCAATCTGGTTTCTTGAAACGAAAGGAAACCAATGAGCTCTTTGAAATGATTCTTTCCAATCGCAAGAAGGGATGGAAGTTCAATCAGAGTCCACTGTTCCTGGAATTTCTTATGGGCAAGCGTTCCTACGAATGCACGCCGTGGGGCATGCCAGCGTACAACGTGTTCGGTTGGCAGAAGCCTTGCTATTTGTTGCAAGAAGGTTACGCCGACACGTTCCAAGAATTGATCGATGAAACTGATTGGGCTAATTACGGTCACGAAAGCGGCAACGCGAAGTGCGCCAATTGCATGGTGCACAGCGGCTATGAAGCCACGGCGGTCGATCACACGTTCTCTGGTTTTCAAGGCATTTGGGGCAATATTAAGGCGATCGTGTTCAACCGCTACGCCAATCCTGGAGCCAATACAAAATTGAAAGCCGAAAGCGCGAAGCCTCATGGACCTATGAAGCATTTGGTTCAGCTTGGTCTCGCACAAGATATTCACCGCGGCGCGGCGTGATCAAATTATTGTTTTGAAAGCTCGAATGATTTCATACGCGAACTGAGCAGAAGCAAATCTTCAGTTGCGTTGTTTGTGACAAACTACAGTTGGTCGAATGATGTGGGTGACGCACTCCGCGCTGCATGCGACATTTCCATTTGCGCACCGCGCGCATTCTCTATGAAGTCTTGAACTTTCTTAAAGTCCTTCACGCCGCGAGAACTTTCCACGCCGCTGCTCACATCGACCGCCCAGGGGTGCGCTTGTGAAATCGCATTTGCAACATTGTCGGGCGAAAGTCCGCCAGCAAGAATGAGCGGCAAGTGGTTGGCCCAAGGCTGACTTGGACGACTCCAATTCCAACTCTCACCAGCGCCGGCGGTTGGCGAATCAACTAAGAGCGCCGTGATGTGTTCATGCGGACAATGTTGCAATTGGTTGGCTTTGTCAATGGAACAGCCCCAAATGCGTTTGCGATTGGGTCCTCCTAATGCTGTATAGACCTGAATGGGGCCTGGCCAATGGTGCAATTGCTCGGCGGGCACATCCGACCAGTTGCGCATGACCAAAATTGGCGTCAAAGGAGGCGGGATCGTTTCATGGAGCGTGTGTGAAACAGGATGAAGCAGGGGCTTTTTTGCATGAATGTTGGCCACAATCTGCTTTGCGATTCCCAGGGCAGTTTGGAAGTCGATTTGCCGTGGCGAAGCATTTGCCACCACGAAGCCCACCGCGTCAGCGCCAAGTTCGGCGGCTTGCAGGGCGTCATCAATGGTTCGAAGTCCGCAAATTTTCACCAATGTTTTCAATTTACCGCTTCGATTTTCCATGCTCATAGACTACGATCTTCCATCAATCTTGAGAGACCCAATATGAGTATCGCAACACCAGTAGCACCAACATTTGACAAAGGCCTTGGAAACACCGTCGCTGCGGAAACGCAGATGTCGTTCATTGATGGAGGTCGAGGCGTTCTTGAATATGTCGGAATTGAAATCGACGCGCTTGCGCGCAATAGCACCTTTGAAGAGACGGTGTTCTTGCTGTGGAACCGTCGCTTGCCAACTCAATCGGAATTAAACAAGTTCTGCGAACAGTTGCGCGCTGAATACTCGCTTCCGCAGACGCTCGTGAATCTCATTCGTGAAATGCCGCGCGACGCTGGTCCAATGCATGTCTTGCGCACGCTTGTCAGCGCACTTTCATTGTTTGATGTGGAAGTGGACGACGACACTGTTGAAGCCAACAATCGAAAAGCCATTCGCTTGCTCGCAAAAACTCCGGCGCTCATCGCCGGGTTTGATCGCCATCGCAAGGGCAAGCCCATTGTTGAGCCAGATACATCGCTGACCATGGCGCAAAATTTCTTATACATGCTCAACGGCGCCAAGCCCACTGCGTCCATGGCAAAAGCGCTAGATGTCTGCTTGATTTTGCACGCGGACCACGGCTTGAATGCCAGCACATTCGCGGCGCGCGTGACCATTTCAACTCTCAGCGATATGTATTCCGCCATGGTCACCGCCATCGGCACGCTGAAAGGTCCGCTGCACGGCGGCGCCAATGAAGAAGTGATGATCATGCTCAATGAAATTGGAACCATTGAGAATGTGGACGCCTACATCGCGGAAAAACTGCGCAAGCGCGATCGAATCATGGGTTTTGGCCACCGCGTGTACAAGGCAATTGATCCACGCGCCACCTATTTAAAAACATTCTCCAAGCAAGTCGCCGCCGACACTGGCAATTTGAATTTGTTTGAAATGAGTCGACGCATCGAAGAGATCATGGCCAAGGAAGTCGCCGCGAAGGGCATTTATCCAAATGTCGATTTCTATTCCGCGACCACCTATCACTCCATCGGGATTGATTTGGATTTGTTCACATGCATGTTTGCCATGAGCCGCATTGCGGGTTGGGCTGGACACTGCATTGAGCAACTTGATGGCAATCGATTGATTCGGCCAAACGCCTCATACATCGGTCCGCATCAGCAAGCGTATGTCGCCATTGATCAGCGTTGATGTTTGCGATGTGGGGGCTTGATTTCTTTAAACAGAAACAACTTCGCCTTCTTGCATGCAAGAAATAGTTGTTGACTTTGGATCAAACGAATCTGTCATGTGCATCAAGCGCATCTTTGATCTGATTTTTTCAGGAAGTGAGTTCAGCAACTCAACTGGTGTATGCGTTGGTGGCGGACTGGTCTCGTGAATAATTAAATCCGCGTCCTTGGCCAGCCACTCAATCAATGAAGGATCAAACGGGGTGTCCGAACTCCAAGCAATCACTTTTCCGTCCGCTTTGAACTTCAGCGCGCTTGTTGGAATTGGATGCTGCGTGCCACGGCAAGACACTTGCATGCCTCCAATGAGGCTTTCACGTTCTTGATGGAGAAAGTGAATTTCAAAATAGTCCGACAATGTGGCCGCGCCGGATTGATCCATGGCGGGCGCAAGCCGTTCCCAAAGTCGATCCGCCACCGGCTTCCACACATGAAGCTTGGGAATTGGCGCGCCAGTTTCTCGGTGATGTAGCCACCGTAAAAAACCAATGCTTTCAAGACCATTGCAATGGTCACCATGAAGGTGTGTCACTATCAAATCCGTGATCGCAAGTTGATCAATTTTCCACCCGGATTTTTTCTCCGCATTATGCAAGGCCATTGGAAGTGAATCCGGGCAATCAATCATCACCTGTCCTGTTGGCCCTTTGATGATCGCTGAGCAGCCAAAACGTTGCGCGGAAAATGCGTTGCCTGTTCCAATCATGAGCAATTGCATTTTGAAATGGTAACAAGCAGCTATGAGAAATTTGGATTGAGAATGCAATTGTGGTTGGTCGTCTTCAACCATGTCTGAATGAATTTGGTGTTATTCTTTCTTCAGATGTCAAAAGGAGTTGTGATCCTCATCGTCGGCGCACTCTGGGGCGTCGTGCGCCACGCTTCGGCGCAAAATGTAAACGCTCTTGCCAACAATATTCAGCGCCAGTTGAATTCTGAAGACGCGCAATATCGTCAGGATTACTTTAAAGAAACTCCAATCTCAGAGCGCATGCTGTTGGATGCGGGTGGAACTTTCCGCTACGCCTACAACATGATTCAAAACTCGCGTAGTCAAAGCCAGTATTTGACCACGCCGGATGTTCGCTTGTTTCTTCGCGCGGAACTTGACGGTGGCATACGGTTCTTTGGCCGCTTGCGTTTCTTGGACAATGAATGGGACACCAACGGCAGCCGATATCTCGCCCCTGACGCCAAAGAACGTGGTTGGCAAAATCCAATTGGCGAAATTTATTGGGGTGAATTTGATCTTGGTGGATTTACCCACGCATCTGAAACTGAAAGAGCGGATTTCAATCTTGTAGTCAAAGGCGGCCGTAATTACATTATTTGGGGACAAGGCTTGGTGCTGAGCAATTACATGTACGCGGTGAAAACCGAATTGACTTTGGGCGATCTTGGCATTGAAGGAATGTTTGCGCAGACCGCGGGTCAGGACACCGTTGATTGGGACACTTCGCGTCCTGGATTTGACACGAACACCTCGCGTATTTATTCCGGCATGAAGATTGATTGGAAGGGGTTCGCCGCACACAAGCCATATGTGTTCGCTCTTTGGCAAACGGATCAGAACGGTGGGCAGGAGAATAATCTCGGTACATCCGGGAATCCAATTCCAACAACATTTAATTACAACAGCGGATATGTCGGCGCTGGAAGCACTGGAAGTTTGGGCGCGGATTTGGTGTATCGCGGCGAATTCGCTTATGAATTTGGATCCACATTGACAGACCCGCTTGATGCGACAAGTCCATCACTGACCCAGCCGCAACAAGAAACCGAGGTCAGCGCCGCGGCAGGATTCGCAGGTCTCACATATTTGCTGCGCGATGAAGGCGACACGCGCTTGGATGTTTCTGTTCTTGCGGGAAGCGGTGACAAACATCGCTTGGATAGTAGCACGACCTTTGGCGGTATCGCCCCAAGCTATGTTGATCACTCCTTCAACTCCCTTGGCTATATCAACACCGGTTTCACATTGGCGCCAGATCCGGCAAACTTGCTTTGTCCTTCGGCTGGATTCAGCACAAATCTGTTGCCATCAGTTTCGTGGGCGCGTGATCTTCGCTTGGGAATGACGGGTTACTTGTTCACCAAGATTGATAATCAAGCGCCCATTAATATTCTCACGCGACCGGGTGGATCAAATTTAATTGGTGGTGAAATTGACACGACTTTGGACTGGCGCATCTTGAGCGACATCAACTTCAATATTCGCTACGGTATTTTTATGCCCAACAGCAGTGTTTTTTACGAGGATCAAGGGGCCATTCGGCAATTTTTCTATGTGGGGGTGACCTATGCGTTTTAGTTCGCTGCCATTGTTGGCCTGCGTGTGGTTGCTTTGCGCTTGCCAGCCCTACATGATGAAGTCTTCCGCAGTTGACCAGTTTCCAGCGCCGCAACAAGAAATTGAATTCTTGGATGCGCTTGAAGACATGGCCGCGGTCACAAACAATGATGCGTTGCATGGATTTCTAATTCTGCAAGATGGAAAAGATTCATCCAAAGATTATCAAGACCGCGTCGTGGAGGGCGTTCGACGCAAGTGGTTGTCGAGTTCATTCGATCAACAAGCAAACGCGGCCGCACATGTTGGTTGGATGGCGGGGGCGGGTTGCCGCATCATGAAAATTCGTGGGGGCTTGACCATGATGATCTTTGGACCAGTTGATCATTACGCCGTGAAGGAATTGATCTACATGGAAATTCTTCCTCTGCGCACGGACAACCAGTCGTTGAGTGGCGCGGAATTTATTGATTACATCAATCGGCTTGAGCGCATTGCTGGTCGAGCCACGTTGAAAAATGGCGAGCTTCAACTTGATCAAACCGCGGGACAATCCGCGGTCACGCCAGGAAATGAAGCGGCGATTCAAGAAGGCACATTGCCTGCCTCTGGTCCGTTGGAGGCGCCGCTTATTGTTCCGCCAGCATTTGAACCCGCAAATGACCCGGATGTATTTCCAGAACCCATCAATACGGCGGTGCTGAAACCGCCTTTAGGGCAACCAAATTAGGTTTTGAGCACAAATTTTAAATTTTTGCAGTTATATGACTTGCATTTGAAAAATTGAATTCAACATTTCTAGGACGGATATTCGCTAAGTATGGCAACTGACTGAATATATTTGTTTGTAAGTCGTACATGAAATGAAAGTCTGCGCACAATGAAAAATAAATGCACGATCAATCTTGTTGGTGGAACAATCACGCTGGCAATGTCGCTTGCTGTTGCGTCTGTTTGTCAGCATGCTTGGGCAGACGACATGACTCAACCTGTTGCTGCGGCCGCGGTTGGGCAAGCGCCAGACGCGATCGCATTGCAGGCCATTTTCATGGATGTGCAAGGCAAAGTTCGTTGGCGCATAAATGAAAACGCCCCGTGGACGGAGGCGAAAGTAAATGATCTTCTAAACGCGGGTGCGGAAATTCGAACTGGTTTGAAGAGCCGGTCCACTTTGCGTGTTGGAAAGAACGCAACCATTCTGGTGGATTCAGGAACCACATTTCAATTGCCAGAGATGGTGCAAGAGGGTCAAACGCTGCGAACATTGGCCACGGTGAAAAGTGGACGCGCGGATTTTAAAGTTGATCACGTTGGTTTTGCGAATGATTTTAAAGTTGTCACTCCTCAAACCACGCTCTCTGTTCGTGGAACAGGTTTTGCGCTTGCATCAGGTCCGTTGAAGGGAGTGGATATTTCTGGCGCAAACAGCAACACCATCAATGCTATTGAAGTGAAATACATTGCCGCCAATATTGCTTATTTTGTATCGGGTCAAGGAAAAACATCTTCTGAGTCTGGCAGGCAAGATCCTGTTCAGAACGCGTGGGTGAGCACGATTGGTCCGCCACCGATTGCTGGAACCATGGTCAGTCAATCGGATGTTCAACAGCAAGTGGCTCAAGGAATGGCGGGCGCGAATCCCAGTTCCAATATTCAGCAAATTCAGCAGACCCAGGCTGGCCAATCGAATGAGAATGCTATTGATACAGCCTTGATTTTGGCATCTGACTCTACGGGCGGTGGGATAGACAGCAACGTTTATCTTCGTTTTCAGCAGGACGGTGTTGCATCAACAATTGCGTCTTCCGTTTTGAAATCTAAAAATGAAAATAATCTAAGGGAAAGTTCCGCTCAGCTTGAAAACTTTAACGGCAATTTCAATGTGTACGAGTCAGGTGATTGGCAAAAATCTTTGCTGGGATTGAATCGCTTATGGTACGGAAGCGACCATGAAGGTGAGACGCATTCATTTTCATCAATTGAGATGGGTGTCGGGCGGCAACTTCAGATTATCCAAAGCATCGCGTTCAATGATTTGACCGCCGCGCGTAACAAACTTGAATCTATGAATTTTGATTCGAGAGGTTATTTCATTGATGAAAATTCGCGCCACGAATTTCGAACCGACGCCGGTCATGTCGCTTTTAATGTCATCACTGAAGAGGCGTTGAGAAATGGTCAATTGTTGAATGGAACCGAAGATAGCCTTTCGGCGTTGCAGCAAAATTGGAATGGCCAAGTTGGGACTGAATTGTGGTACGCGCAGACTTTGAATGCTGTTGTCCAAGCCGAGTTTGGCAAAGTGGAAACCGCTTACCAGCACTTGAAATGGGCACAGGAGGCTTTGCACAATTTAAAAACTCTCGATGGATATTCCCAAAGCAACTCCGCATTGTTGAGCCAAGAGTTGGTCAAGATGAACACTTTTTTAGGCGATTTGAAGGGATTGATTGCAGGTTCTACAAGTGAGCAATCAGCGCGCGCGCTTTCTGTACTTACGGAATTGGCGGCTACTTCCGCCATGCAAGTGGAGGCGGGTTTAATCGCGGCCAACGCGGCGATGACCAATTATCGCAATGCAAGTTCTCGCGGAACTCAAACATTGTTCCTAGCCGAGGCGGCCAAATATCGATCAGCGGTTGACATTAGCGTTCAGTCCATGGCGTATCTCACCAATGTCAGTGAGGATGGAGGTTCTGATGGAATCGCAGTGCTCGCCGCAAAGATCCAGGATTGCTTCAATCGGGCTAATACTAGGTTTGATTACCAAAGTTTTGTGAATTTTGCCCAACCGCATGTCCTTGAGGCCCAATCGAAATCCGAAGCAATTAAAAATCTTGCAGATTCTTCCTTCGCTTTAGCCACTGCTGCGCAGCAAGATTTTGCTGAAGGAACGACTCAATACAACGCAATCGTTGACCAAGTTTCCCAAATGACAGCGCAGGTGAATTTGATGGACAGAAAAACTGGGTTGGAGTACATGGGCGGCTCCGAGGGTAAGACTGTCATGACGGGCATGGCTGGATTTGAATTGAAAAGTCTTGAGGATTTGACGAAATCAAATGATTACAAGGATCGTTTTGACTTGTTGTCTGGAAGTAGCGCTTCGCAAGCATCTTTGGATCCTACGTTAAACGCATTGCACGATTTGAGCGACCTTTATACGGGCACGAATTCAATTCAACATAAAGCGATGGATGTTTTGAGTCAGATCAACGCGCATCACGACGGCGCAGATGCGGCCAATGTTAAGATCAATGGCTTGACATCAAATGTGCGAGAGGCTGAAACGAAAGCAGCCACATCGCGCACCGCTTTTTCGGAGCAATTTGCAAATAGCCTAGCAACTGCGAACCAATATTTACATGACTTCACAACAATCGTGGGATCAAACAACTCCGATGTCGCAAGAAATGCTCTGGCAGCAGTGACCACATTGGTTGGCAATCACAATATGTATGTGAAACAGGCGGAAGACGCTGTCAACGCTGCTGTGATCGCTTCTCAAAATGCCCATTCACGTGGAGAGATGGTGTACATGAATGCAGTCGCAACGCAGATGGCGCGAGCGGCAACAATTCAGCTGGCGGCGAATACAGCCATGTTGAATGTGATTACCAATGGCAGCTCCATTCAAGAAAATTATTCGCAAGCGCAGTCGGCTTACGATTCTCGCGTGGGTGGTCGGGACCACGGTGATAAATAATTTTTTCGAGAAACATTCGCTTAATGTGGCGAGTTGATCACATTGAGCGAGTGGAACTTTTTAAATTGTTATAGACTGCGTGGGTGAGAAACCCTCGTTCCGTTGCCATTGCGTTAGGCTGCATAATCACATTGATTATGCTGATTTTGAATGCGTTTGGCTTCTTTCGCTGGGCGGAAGATTGGACCATTGATCTTCGGTTTCGCTATGGGCGTTGGCACGAGGAGAATCCCGGCGAGCAACTTGCGTTGGTTGCTATTGATGACTCCAGCTTAGACACGATTGGTCGTTGGCCGTGGAAGCGCACGTTGCTTGCAGAAGCCACGAGAGAAATCGCGCACGCTGGCGCCAAGACCATTGCTTACGATATTTTATTCATTGAACCAGAGGACAACACCACTGGTGATGCGGACTTGGCGACCGCCATGAGCCAAGCGCAATGCGTTGTCGCCCTTGCCATGCGCGAGGAAAAGGTGTTGGACCCTGTCTGGGAAACTCCGCAGGGCATGGCGCAACTTGCCGCATTTACAACTGCAGTCGCGGCCGGAATGGACAGAGATATCAATGTCATAATTACAGAGGCGGGTTTGGTTGAACCTTACAAGTCGAGAGTGCTGGAGCGACCAGCGGCGCTGAAAGGGTTGGCGTCATTGGTGACTTTGGAGCGATTGCGAAATGAGGGCAAGTTGCCCAAGTCCTTGAATGAGTTTGTGTCCGTCATGCTTGGCGGAAGCGCCAATGCTCAGCACATGGGAGACATTGCGGAGCGTAAAACTTTAGAACGGGTTTGGTTGCGAAGTGAAAGTTGGCGCGCCATTCAAGGAACACTTTTGGCGGACGCCACATCAAAAGGCACGCCGCAAGATTTGCCGCCTATTCCATTGATTGCCAAAGTCGCTCACGCGGCTGGAGTGGTGAACGCGGAACCCGATCAATTTGACGGCAAATCGCGGCGAATTTTCCCTTATTTTCCCAGCGATTATGGATTGGCTCCTCAGTTTGGCTTGGCGGCTGCGTTGGCGTTTCAGGATCAAACCGTGAAAGATGCGGCGCCTATGAAGGAACAATTGCAACTGAAGCAATTCAGCATTCCGTTGCAGAATGGACAAGTGTTGTTGGATTGGCCTACGCAACTTCTTTCTGGCTATGGCAGCAAAGAGGGTCGCAACGCAACTGTTGGCATTGGTCGATTGATTGAGCAAGCGCGCGAGCGCCAAAAATTAGCGAAGCAAACGGATCGGTTGCGCGTGTTGGGGGGCGAGATTGCATTTCCTACATCGGATAATCAAGGGAGCAAGGTTGCCGTGAAGGGCGAAAAAGTTGTGGTTGCAAGCCCTTTAGGAAAAACGAAAGAGTGGTTCGATAAGGCCACTATAAAAGACATAAAGAGAGAGTTTGAGGACTTGTGGGATTTGTATAAAGATGATGCAAATGATCCCGATTTGCCAAAAGAGACAGTCCAAATAGTAAGCGGGGTGAAAGAATGGCTCAGTGCCGAGAAGGCGTTGCAAGAAGGAACCATTGCGCTTGCCAAAGGCGATGAGGAATTGCACAAGATTCTTGGCGGCAAATTAGTTTTTGTTGGGTTCACCGCCACCGGAGTGATGGCGGACATGATCAACACCATTTTCGGTCCGCGCACGCCGGGAGTCTTTTGTCACATAGCCGTTGCCGACATGATGTTGAACAAGCGCTATTTGGAATTCGCGCCAGAGTGGGTTGGACCTTTGGCTATTGTTTTTCTTGGGCTGATCTCCACGCTCACGGGTGCGCGGTTTGGCGCAGGAATTGGCGCGTTTGTTGTCTTTTTTGTGTTGACCTTTTATGTCGGAGTGCTGGGAGTTGTGGGCTTTGATTGGGGCAAATGGATTTGCCCAATGGCGGCGCCAGTGACAAGCGGGCTTGGCGCGTGGATTGTCACCACGGTGGTTGTGGCGGTGATTACCCAGCGCGAAAAGCAACGTGTCACTCGGCAATTTCGTGCGCGCGTATCGCCGCACTTGGTAGAAATGTTGTCCAAAAATCCAATGGCATTGTCCATGGGTGGGGTGGAGCGTGAAGCCACTATTTTGTTTGGTGATCTGGCCGGCTTCACAAGCATCAGTGAAGTTCTAGGCGGACCAGCGGTGGTGAGCACCTTGAATTTGTACATGGGCGCCATGACCAAGGAGTTGACGACTCGCCGAGCGTATGTGAATAAATTTCTTGGCGACGGAATTCTTGCGTTTTGGAGCGCCTTTGGTGAGGAACCAGAGCAGGGGCGATTGGCGATTGAGGCAGCGTTAGCGTGTCAGAAAGCCGTGAATGAAATTGGTAAGAGGCCAGATCGACAAGGCTTGCCACTTGTTTCGTTGCGACTTGGAATGGCCACTGGCAAAGTGGTCATTGGTGATTGCGGCGCTCCGCCCGACTTGAATGATTACACAATGATTGGCGACTCCGGAAATTTGGCGGCGCGTTTGGAGAGCGCGAACAAGCAATTTGGCACCGCTATTTTGATTGACGGTCGAACAGCTGAGCTGGCAAAAGATGCTGGTTTAGCGCTGCTTTCGCTAGGGCGCGTGGTGGTGGTTGGACAAACTATCCCTATTGATTTGTATGAAGTGTGTCTTGAGGAAGATCCTCAACCGCGAATTGCCGCGACTGAATCAATGGTTCGCTTGTTCACTTCATGTCAATTTGACGAGTGCCGCGAGAGTTTGAAAAACATGGAAAAAACAATTTCTGGATCTCAAAAACTTGTGCATGCGTTTATGGACGCCTTGGATAATCCCGCAGATTTGCGCGACGGAGTATTGCGACTGCGCGCGAAATAAATTCCCGTTCCTTACAAAAGTGAATGGAAGGGGGTCTTCTTTTTGAAAATACCTAAAGCAGCGAGCGCGCCGTCATGAGTGGGCGCTTATTTCACCAGTCGTTTAAAAATAATCGCCGTGCGATCATCAGCCGCAGGTGCGGCGGCGGTCCATTCCATAAGGGATTGATAGATGGTTTTTAAAACAAATTCTGGTGATTCATCTCTGTGCTTGCGCACTAAATCCATCACGGGTTGTTCTTGATATTGCTCACCAGTGGTGCCTTCAGATTCAAAATATCCATCGGTTAATGCAATTAAAAAGTCGCCAGGTTGCATGGTGAGCACAGTTGAATGGGGATTGGGTTCGTCGATCATGACTCCCAGTGGCGCATCGTCAGTGGGCAAAATAATAAAATCATCTTCAAGCCTGCGGTAGTGCATGATTGGTCCTTGGCCTGCCGCGTAGTTTTCGACTTGCCCATTGTGAAGGGAAATTCGGGCATACCACGCCGTTACAAAGCGACCTGTCGGTAAATCTTGGCAGAGTTGGCGATTGGACTCCTCGGCGATTCGGCGCACACTTTGCTTGAGCCGAAGTCCAATGCGCAACATGCCGCGCACTTGCATTGCGGAAAGTGCGGATCCAATTCCGTGGCCCGTGGCATCCGCAAGCATTAATACAATTTCATCGGGAGATTGATCAGGTTCCACAATCACATCATTGACAAGCGGAATCACATCAAACGCATCGCCTCCGCATTGCTCGGCTGGAATTCCTGTCGCCGCGACTTGCCAATCTTGCATTGGCGGTAGCGCGCTTGGAAATGAGCTTTGTTGAATCGAACGCGCGGCTTGCAAATCACGCTCCATGCGTTCGCGAGCCATGCGATCTTCCATAAGTCGACCACGACGAATGGCGACCGCCGCTTGCGCGGAAAGACCAAGCGCGATTTCTTGATCTTGATCCGTGAATGGTCCTTGGCAACTGTTCAGCACCTGCGCCACGCCGACCAGTCCGCCTTCGTGATCAATCAGCGGCAGGGCAAGGATGTTGCGCGTGCGAAATCCTGTGGCTTGATCGATGGCTTGATTGAAACGTGAGTCCGCATAGGCGTCGGGAATGTGAATGAGTTCTTTGGATTGAGCCGCCGCGCCGGCGATACCTCGATTGGCGGGAATTCGAATTACGCCTGCACCAGTTTTCGAAATTCCGTGGGCCACTTGTGTGAAGAGTTCATTTGCTTCTGCGTCATATTCAAAGACGGTGGCGCGCTCGGCGTTGAGCAAATCCCGCAACGCGTCAATGACAGTGGAAAGCACCACGGAAAGTTCGCTGGACTCCGACAAGCGCCGAGACACCATGAGCAACTTGGTGATGACTTGGGACGGAACATTTTTTAGTTCCTCATGTTCTATTGGATCAAGTGGTTTTGACATGGTGTTTCACGCATTGGCTTGGAATGATTTCAATCGGCCAGTTGATCATTTCCTAATTGCAAACCAAAGTTTCAAGAATGACAAAATAGAAATAGAGGTTGAATGTTTAGCGAAGCGAGCACCCGCCAAATTGGGCGCGTGATCCCAGTTCCTCGGCAATGCGAAGCAACCGGTTGTATTTGGCGGTGCGATCACTACGGCACGGCGCGCCGGTTTTAATTTGACCGCAATTTGTAGCCACGGCCAAGTCAGCAATGGTGTGATCCTCTGTTTCACCTGAGCGGTGGCTCAGAATGACATTGAACGAAGATTTTTGCGCAAGGGCAACGGCTTCCAATGTCTCCGTGAGCGTGCCAATTTGATTCACCTTGACCAAGATAGCGTTGGCGCAATGTTCGGCGATGCCACGCGAGAGAAACTTAGGATTGGTCACAAACAAATCGTCACCAACAAGTTGAGTTGTTTTTCCTAGGCGCGTTGTGAGCGATTGCCATCCGCTCCAATCATCTTCGCCAAGACCGTCCTCAATGGATCGAATAGGCCAACGCTTGCGCCACTCGCTCCACATGTCAATCATCTCATCGCTGGTGGCGACTCGGTTTGGATCGCTCTTAAAAAACTTGTAGCCGATCTTGTTTATTTTTTTTGCCTCGTTCACCAATTCACTTGTTGCAGGATCAAGGCAAATCATGATGTGCCGACCAAGTTCGTAGCCGGATTTTTCCACCGCTGTGGCGATCAGATCGCAGGCGTCCTCATTGCGTTTCAGGTTGGGTGCGAACCCGCCCTCATCGCCAACCGCGGTTGAAAGATGTTTCTCATGCAGCACATCCTTGAGCGAATGGTAAATCTCCACGCCCGCGCGCAGAGCCTCTTGAAACGTGTCAAAGCCAATTGGCTGGATCATGAATTCCTGAAAATCCACGGTGTTATCCGCGTGTTTTCCGCCATTGAGAATATTCAGCATGGGCGCGGGCAATGTGGTTGCGCTTTCGCCGCCAAGATATTTGTAAAGCGGCTGATGGGAGTGCGCCGCCGCAGCGTGCGCGTTGGCCAGACTGACGGCCAACATGGCGTTGGCGCCAAGAGCGGCCTTGTTGGGCGTGCCATCAAGATCAATCATGAGCCGATCAATGGTGGATTGGTCAAGCGAGTTTAAGCCTTTGAGAGCGCCCGCTATTTTTCCATTGACATGGTCGACGGCTTTGAGCACGCCCTTGCCGCGGTATGTTTTCTTGTCGCCGTCACGAAGTTCCACAGCTTCGTTTTCGCCAGTGCTGGCGCCAGAAGGAACCGCGGCGCACCCCAGCGTTCCATCGGCAAGTGTGACTTGACATTCCACAGTGGGGAAGCCGCGTGAATCAAGAATTTGACGGGCGTGAACATGGTGAATGGCTGATTTCATTTTATTTCCACGGATGGTTTGATGAGCACGTTCAGAATGTGACGGACAATCTATTTTGCAAACAATTCAGAGAGCACTATAAGTGGTTTGTCCAATGTGCATCACACTCATTTCAAGCTTCAAATTGTGGGGCGCGTCCTTGCAATACCGCCACCAAGTCGCGCACCACCCAACTCATGTTGAGCACGGCGCTTTCAGTGCGGCTTGCAAGGTGCGGCGCAAGATGCGCGTTGGGCAGACCAAGCATTGGGCAATCAGAAAGAAATGGCTCGGGATCATGCACATCAAGAATGGCTTGCGCCGCGGTTTTTATGCTTAAAAACTTCGCCAAGGCATGGTGATCCACCACGCGCCCGCGGCTTGTGTTTATAAATGTCAAGTCCGGCTTCATGACCTTGATTAAATTTGCGTTCACATACTGAAAGTTGCTCTCTCGGCCATCAATGTGAATGGAAAGAATGTCGGCTTGCTCGAATAATTCTTGTGCCGTAACAGAAGTGGCGCCGTTGCGCGCGGCCGATTCAATATCAAGTAGATCATGGAACAAAACTTTGCAGCCAAGTGCTTTGAGCGCAAGGGTTACACGTTTTCCAATTCGACCCAAGCCAAGAATGCCAAAAGTCATTTCATTCAATTGTCGCGGCGCGGTCAGTTCGGTACGAACCTGTTCCCATTGTGCCGCGTCAACAGGTGAAGTAAGAAAAACGCGCGGACGGATGGCGTCAAACACAAGCGCAAGTACATATTCAACAACGGCCTGCGTGTTGGCGTCGGGCGTATGCACCACGCGAATACCACGCGCCTTACACGCCGCAAGATCAATGTGATCCAGACCGACCCCGGCGCGCGCGATCACTTTTAATTGCGGAAGTTGCGCCAAAAGTTGCGCGTTTACACGCGTCGCCGTTCGAATGGCAAGTCCCTGCGCGCGCCGCGCGGCGGCAATAAAATCCTTGTCTCCTGGAGCCGCTTGTATCACATCACATTCATTGGCAAGCCATTGGGAAGGGGGGCTGGCCAGGGGTTCCGTGACAATGACAAGTGGTTTCATGCGATAAATGTAGTCATTTAAGAAATAAACGTTTTTTTATAGAAAAAAATTTGCGCTCCGCATTCACAGCGACATAGTTGAATCAGTAGGCCAAAGTGTCTTGCATTTGCACTTGGAATTGCTGCAAGGAGACGCACTTTATGGTTGCAAGTTCTTATGTAGTTGCATTTGTCGCCTCATGTATTGCGGCGACTCATGCCTTGGCGGACAGTCCTGGCTATGCCGCACTTGTTGCGCGTTTGGGTTCCGCAACGCCAACTGGCGCGGGTATTGGCGTTGTGCAAGTTGAGTCACCATTGGCGACGGATTCCACCGCGTACTCGCCGGACGTTTCGCAGAGTGAGTTCATCGGCAAAACTGTGACACGAATGAACACGCCTTATGCGATCAGTTCACACGCGACCTATGTTGCGAGTTCTTTATATGGCGCCAACACAAGCATGGCCAAAGGGGTCACCAATATTTGGGCTTTCAATGTGAGTAATTGGCTCGTTGACAATTTAAAAATTGGAACGGGTGTGACTTTGCCCACCACACAACCCAATGCATCGGTGCGCGTGCACAACAATTCTTGGTTGGCTTCATATGGCATGGGCAAAGAAGTCTATGACCGCGAGGCGGTTCGACGCATGGATTACATCATGTACCGCGACGGCGTGTTGGCGGTCAATGGCGAGAACAATGGCGCTGGAAGCATTCGCTATCCCATGATGGGAGATTGTTTCAATGGTATTTCCGTGGGGCGCTTGGATTTGCAACATTCCGCAGGTGTGACAGCATCGGCCAGTGACACACCTGGAAGAATGAAGCCGGAAATGATTGCGCCGGGTCAAGCCACCAGTTACTGCACGCCTACGGTTGGCGCGGCAGCGGCATTGCTATTTCAGCAGGCGCAACTTGCTGGCGCGCCAACGGCGGGATTATCCGCAATGGCAACGGCGCAAGTTGTGAAAGCATCGCTGCTCGCGGGCGCAACGCGTGACGCAAGTTGGAGCAATCAAGCGCCGCAAAGCGGGGCGCAGCGAGGCGTCACGGTCAAGCCGCTCGATACGCTTCGCGGAGCCGGCGCTTTGGATATCAATGTCGCTCATCAAATTATCAGTGCGCCAAAAGACAATGGCAACGCTGTTGCCGTGAATGCCACGCGCTCCAATCGAGTTGGGTTTGCAAGCATCACCATGAGCGCTGCGCAACATGTGTATTGGCGCTTCCGTGTGACGCAACTCACGCCAACTTTGGACTTTGTCATTACATGGCCGCGCGTGGTGGCGAGTGGTTTCGCAAGTTACACGCTTGCCAATATCGACTTGCGAGTTCGACGAGCATTATCTGGCGCCAGCACGTTGCAGGCGCTTGAAGGTGACGCTGGCGTTGCTTGCATTGGCGGCGGAAATGTTTCAAGCGCTTCTGCGGTGGACAATATTGAAATCATTCACCTTTCCAATTTGCAGCAAGGTGAATATGTGGTGGAAATGACGCGGATTGATAGCGGGGCCGCGGTGCAGGTTTCCGCTGGGTGGCAAGTGGATCCACTTGGTTTTGGAATTGAAGGAGATATAGATGGAAGTGGACTGTTGGATTCCGGCGATATCTCGCAAGTGCTCCTGAATATTGGCACCAACGATCCCGGCAGCGATGTGGATCTGAACGGTTACGTTGACACCGCCGACGTGGCCATGATTTTGCTGAACATGTAGTCATGACGGCACGCCGTACACTGCGGTTGTGAGTCGACACGGTTGGCAACGCGCGCAACTTTTTTTCTTGATCGCAATTCTTGCAAGTTGCCTGTTGTGGCCATTGTGGTTGGTGTTGCGCGGCGCGTTTCTCACGCTTGATGGATCATCGTGGACGCTATGGCATGTGACGGACGTATTACGGGATCCCGCGACGCGCGCCGGACTTTTCAACGCGCTTGCGATTGCGTGTTGCGTGACCGTTGGCACATTATTGTTGGCGACGCCGTTGGCGTTGGTTGCCGCGCGGTTGCAATTTGCAGGCAAGGGACTATTGACGGGTTTGTTGCTCTTGCCTTTGGTGTTGCCGCCATTTGTGGGGGCGATTGGGTTGCGCCATTTGCTGGGGCGAGAAGGTTCTTTCAACGCCGTCTTATGCAAACTTGGCCTGCTTCAAGATGGAATTGACTTCACAGGGCGAGGCGGATTTTGGGCTGTGATTGTGCTTGAAATATTGTCGCTGTATCCAATCGTGTATTTAAATTTAACCGCCGCTCTGGCCAATTTGGATCCGGCTCTTGAAGAAGTTGCGTGCAATCTTGGTGCGGGCGCGTGGACGCGATTTCGTCGCATCACCGTGCCGTTGGTCACGCCCGGCGCGTTCGCCGGCGCTGTGATTGTGTTCATCTGGAGTTTCACGGAGCTTGGAACTCCATTGATGTTTGAATTTCGCAACGTCACCAGCGTGCAAATTTTTGACGGCTTGAAAGATATGCAATCCAGTCGCCGACCATTCGCGCTGGTCGCGGTGATGTTGGTGGTTTCGATCTCGTTGTACATCGCAGGAAAAATAGCGGTGGGCGGGAAAGCGCATGCCATGCAATCCAAGGCCAGTGTTCGCCGCGAGGAAAAAAAAGTTGGCTGGCTTGGAACAATGCTGTGCTGGATTTTTGTTGGCGGCGTGGTGTGCGTGGCGGGATTGCCACACATCAGCACCATTCTTGCAAGTCTTTCACTTCCAGGAGGGTGGTACGGAACAATTCTTCCAGCATCCTTCACGCTTGAAGGTTGGTCCACGGCCATGTCGCACCCGCTTGCGGTTTGCAGCATTCGAAACAGTTTGATTTTGTCCCTGTGCGCCACGGTGGCTGCGCTTGTGATTGGATTGATCGCTGCGCGTTTAATTGTGCGCGGCACCATTCGTGGCCGCGGCATGATTGATGCGCTCATGATGTTGCCGCTTGCGGTTCCTGGTTTGGTGATGGCGTTTGGTTTTATCGCCATGAGTTTTGAGTGGCCATTTGGCGGAGCCATGCCGCGCATGTTTGATGGCGTCGCGGGCTGGCTTCCGCAGACATGGGGCGATTGGGTTCGCAACGCGCCGCTGAAATCCGTGGCGGATATTTTGGGCTCCAATCCAAATCCGTTTCCGTTGCTTGTGGCGGCCTACGCCATTCGGCGCATGCCGTATGTGGCGCGCGCCGCAGTGGCGGGTTTGCAACAAACCAGTTTGTCTTTGGAAGAGGCCGCGCAAGGTTTGGGCGCGGGACTCTTTCGCACCATGCGAAAAATTGTTGTGCCATTAATCGCGGCCAACTTGGTGGCCGGCGCGTTGCTTGCATTTAGTTTTTCAATGCTTGAAGTGAGTGACAGTTTGTTGTTGGCGCAGCGTGAGCGCGACTATCCAATCACCAAGGCGATTTACACTTTGTACGATCGATTGGGCGATGGCGAATTAATCGCAAGCGCGATGGGTGTGTGGGCCATGGCACTGCTTGCAATGACGTTACTTGGCGCCAGCAACATCATTGGTAAAAAAATGGGCGCCTTGTTTCGAGCCTAATTCGCAGGCAAATTCTGACTTTTCACAGGGCATGACCGCGCCTTTGAAGAGTGCTTTGGACAATGACACAAGTCACGCGAACTGATTGCGGGCGGTCCATTTTTTTGCAAATCCAAGCACGACTCATTGCAAATTCCTGTCTATACTCGCAGTTCCATGCCTTACACACTGTCGCCCGATGAGACCTACGGCCTTGATGTCGAAAATACGGATTACCTGAAGGACCATGTTCAGTCGCCCGATCGATGGATTCTGAATTTTGGACCCGCGCATCCCGCCACGCACACCACGTTGCGTGTGGTTCTGGAATTGGACGGCGAGCGCATTGCGCGCGTGACGCCGCACATTGGATATTTGCATTCGGGCTTTGAGAAGTTGGGCGAGCACCATGATTGGAATCAATATGTGTGCACCGTCAGCCGCATGGATTACTCCAGTCCGATTGTGAACGATATTGCGTGGCACAATTCGGTTGAGAAGTTGTTGGGCATTGATGTGAACCCTCGTTGCAAAGTCATCCGCACCATCATGGCGGAAATGGGCAGGTTGCAAAGCCATTTGTTATGCGCTGGCGCCGCTGCGCTTGACTTGGGCGCGTTCACGGGTTTCTTGTACGGCTTCAACGAACGCGAATTTATTTACGACATTGTCGAATATGTCAGCGGCCAGCGCTACCACCCAGATTGGACCCGAGTTGGAGGAGCATGGCGCGATTTGCCTGACGATGAAGTCTTTAAGCGCATGGTGAAAAATTTCATCCATGTGCGCATGGCTAAGTCGCTGACGGATTTGGAGTCACTGCTGAATCGCAACCGCATTTTCCGCGATCGACTTGAGGGCGTTGGCGCAATTTCCATGGAGGACGCCATTGCGTGGAGTTTGACCGGTCCCGTCGCGCGTGCCAGTGGCGTGCGCCGCGATGTGCGCAAGAATGAACCGTACTTGTGCTTTGAAAATAATTGGGATGGTCAAGGCGCCGAGGCCGTGAAATTTAATGTGGCCGTGGCCAGCGCCGGCGATTGCTTCTCGCGTTACTTGATCCGCATGGAGGAGATGAAGCAAAGCATCGCCATCATTGATCAACTCATCGACAAAATTCCTGGCGGCTCGATTAATGTTGGCGCCGATTCCAAGACCGTCATTCCTGAAAAGGGCGATGTATACGGCAGCATTGAAGGCACAATTCAGTTGTTTGAATTGGTCATGCACAACCGTGGTTGGGATGTTCCGCTGGGCGAGAGTTATTCCTGCGTGGAAAGCCCCAATGGCGAGCTTGGTTTCTTTGTGGTGGGTGGCGGTGGAAAATATCCATGGCGCGCGCGTTGCCGCCCGCCATGTTTTGTGAATTATCAAAGCATCGCGAAGTTGTTGGAGGGCCATCAACTCGCCGACGCCGTGGCCGTGATTGGAAGTTTGAACATCATCGCCGCCGAACTCGATCGTTAATTTATTTCAGGAGCAGAATCATGGCATGGATTGCCAAAGCATCATCGACAGAAAAAATAGAGCGACGCGCTGAACCTTATGTGACGGCGCAAATGAAGGCGACGTGGGAAAAAGACATTCTGCCGCGCTACGCCACCAAGCATGGCGCGCTGATGCCCATTTTGCATGAGGTGCAACACGCGTACCGACAAATTCCATACCAAGCCATGATTGAGATCGCGCAGTTTTTGTCGCTGAAACCAGCGGATGTTCTGGATACGGTGACGTTCTATGAGGAATTCACCACCGAAAAAATGGGCGAGTGCGTGATTGGTATTTGCCAAAGCATTGCCTGCGAAATTTGCGGGCACAACGCCATCTTGAACCATGTGCGCAAGCGATTGAATTTGGAGCCGCACGAAACCAGCGACGATGGCAAGTTCACATTGTTGGCCATGGAATGTCTTGGCAGTTGTGGAACGGCGCCTGTGGCGTTGTTCAACGACACGTTGTATGAAAACTTAACCATTGAAGGCGTGGATCGCTTGATTGACGCCGCGCAGAAATCATCCTCTGGAAGTGGCCACGCATGAGCGCGAAAATTGGCGTGATGCGAAGTTTGGGACAGGCGGTTGGAATTGTGGTCAATGCAATTCGTACTCCCGTTCAGCGCGACAAGGTGGTTGAAGTCTCCCGCACATCCAAAAGTGAGCGGCGCGATGATGTCACGCTGCGTCGCACGGTGATCGATGAAATTATTTGGAAGGAGTCGGCGCAACAAGGCGCGGGCTCAAGTGATTCACATTCAAGTCAAACTGCGTAACGATTTACAAACCAACAGGCAAAACTATGTCCCTTAAAGAACCCATTCTCACCAAGCGCATTCCAACGGCTCCCTGGGCCGATCCCAAGACCCGCAGCACAATTTCATGGGAGCAATCCATTGCCACCGGCGGCTACAAAGCGCTTGAAAAAGCCTTGGATATGCAGCCAACGGATGTGATCAATGTGGTCAAGGACGCGGTCATTCGCGGTCGTGGTGGCGCCGGATTTCCCGCTGGTTTGAAGTGGAGTTTCTTGGCGCCCATCGATGGCGGTCGCCGCTACTTGGCGGTGAATTGCGACGAAGCCGAGCCTGGAACTTTCAAGGATCGCTTGCTGGTTGATTTCGATCCGCACCTTGTGCTTGAAGGAATCGCGATCGCATGTTGGGCGTGCCAACTTGATACCGCGTACTTTTTTATTCGCGGCGAGTACCACCATCAAGCGCGCGTCATGGAGCGCGCCATTCAAGAGGCATACGCCGGCGGAATTTTTGGCAAGCAAGGTCTCATGCGCGGCAAGCAAAAGTTCGCCGTTGATTGTTTCTTGCATCGCAGCGCGGGCGCATATATTTGCGGCGAGGAAACTGGTTTGCTTGAGGCCATTGAAGGCAAGCGTGGATGGCCGCGCATTAAGCCGCCGTTTCCCGCGGTCAAGGGTTTGTTTGGTCGACCAACCATTGTGAACAATGTTGAAACGTTGGCCGCCGCCGTTCCTGTGTTGGAACACGGCGCCGCATGGTGGAAGGGCATTGGCGTGGAAAGCAAGTTCCCTGGCGCAATGCCAAGTTACGGATCCAAGTTGATGGGCGTCAGCGGGCACGTGAATCGTCCAGGCGTGTATGAAATGCCGCTGGGTATTTCACTGCGCACGCTTGTCGATGAGTATTGCGGCGGCATGCGCGGCGGCAAGAAATTCAAGGGCGCAATTCCTGGCGGAGTGAGCATGGGCGTTCTAGGCACCGATCAATTTGATGCCGCGCTTGACTTTGATATTGGCCGCAACTGCGATGTGCTTGGCCTTGGCACCGCGTGTCCAACTATTTTCGACGAGGACACCGACATGGTGGCCGTGGCAAGAAATATCGCGCGCTTCTTCAAGAATGAATCATGCGGTCAATGCACTCCGTGCCGCGAAGGCAGTGGATGGATGTTGAAAAGTCTGGAGCGCATTGAGCGCGGCGACGCAACAAGTGGCGACCTTGATTTGCTGCTTGAAGTTGCGGGCAGCATGGGTTTGACTCCCGGCACCACCATTTGCGGTTTGGCCGACGGAAACAATTGGGCCGTGCGAACCATTGTGAACAAGTTCCGCGGCGAGTTTGAGGCCCGTGTGAAGCCGCAATATGTGCCCGTGTATGTCACCGCGGGCGGACATTAATGGCGGCAATGTTGGCGTACGATGCGCTTTCAATGAGCGGTCATTCCAATGATTCTTCGCAGCGTGACCACGAAATCACCGTCCTTCATGGCGATTTAATTTCAGAGTCTTTGGCGCAGTGGTTGGTTGAAAAATTGCGCGAATTGCAACGTGCTGGCGCTCCAACGTTAAAGCGCTTCACTGTGCAATGTGTCAATGATCACGCCATGGGTGAATTGCATTTGCGCCACATGAATAATCCAGCCACAACGGATGTGCTGACATTTGCCGACGGAGACGAAGCGGATGTGGCCGTGTGCGTGGATGAGGCCAGTCGGCGCGCGCAGGAATTCAGCCACGAAGTGCGCGACGAATTGTTGCTGTATTGCCTGCATGGATTGCTGCATGCCGGCGGCATGGATGATCAAACTCCCGCAGATTTCGCCGCGATGCACGGCGAGGAGAATCGTTTACTCAGCGCGATTGGTCTGGGAAATATTTTTGGAGCGATCCAACCATGACGTGGGTGTTGCTTGCCTCGGTCGTTGATCTTGTGCTGACCATGTTGCTTTCAGCGATCAACTTGGCCATCGTGCAGGTGAGTGACAGCGCGTTGCAACGTCGACTTGAGCGTGGGGGGCGGTCGGCCGCGGATCACTGGATTTTTAAGCGTAAGACGCAAGTGGATCACGCCGTGGCATTTTTGCGCGCGATTGGCCGCGTCGGCATCTTTGCATTGTTGTTGATCGCCATAGTTGGTTTGGGCGACAATGAAGGACGTTTGACATGGCAAAATTTAGGAACGGCGTTTGTGATTTCCGCCAGTTGCATTTGGTTGTTCACAAGCGTCATCAGCGCCGCGTTCGCTCGCTATGCGGCGGTGGGTTTAATCGTGGCTTGTATGCCGCTTCTACGCGTGATTGATTTTGTATTACGCCCGCTGGTCACCGTTGCGGAAATTATGGACGAAGGTGTGCGACGACTTGTGGGCGCAAAAATTGTGGCCAATGAATCTGGCGCGGAGTTGCTTGAAAGCATTCAAGACACCAAGCGTCAGGGTGGCATTGATTCCACCAGCGCGGCGATTATGGAGAACGTGGTGGAACTCAGCGAGACCATGGTGGCCAGCATCATGACGCCGCGCACCGCCGTTGAAGGCATTGAATACACCGATGATTTGGCTCAGATTCGTTTGGTGATCCATGAGGATGGCCACAGCCGCATTCCGATTTATGAGGGCAGTTTGGATCATGTCGTGGGGGTGTTGTATGTGAAAGATTTAGTGCGATGGCTTGGAGCGGAGGCACCGGACTTTTGCTTGCGGCCATTGTTGCGCCAACCTATTCGTGTTCCAGAAACAAAACGAGTGCGCGACTTGTTGAAGGAATTTCAGCGAGGCAAGGTGCACATGGCGCTGGTTGTCGATGAGTACGGCGGCACCGCGGGACTGGTGACGATTGAGGACGTGCTTGAAGAAATTGTGGGCGAGATTCGTGACGAGCATGAGCCGCAAAGCGATCAAGACCCCGCGATTCGAGAGTTGGCTGTGGGTCGCATTGAAGCCGACGGGCGTTGTTCCATTGCCGAGGTGAACGCCAAAGTGAATTTAAATATTCCAGAGGACGAGGGCTTTGACACCATCGCGGGATTTGTGTTGAGCGTGCTTGGACGTGTGCCTGAAAGCGGAGCGGTGTTTGAAAGTCACGGTGCGCGCTTTCGAGTGCTAGAGTCATCTCCCACGCTGGTTTCCAAGGTCGCCATTGAGTTTGGCGTCAAGCCCAATCGCCACTAAATCGAGCGATTCTGCGGGCAAAATCGTGGTCCGCGCTCTGTTGAAAACGGCTTGTAATCAAAGTGAATGGGCGTCAATCGAATTCATTGCCGCGGAACGTGCCGGCCAAATACGCGTCGCGCACCATTGGATCATTGATGATGCTCTTGGGATCGCCTTCGCGAAGATTCTTTCCTTCGTGAATGATGTAGGCGCGATCGCAAATGCGCAGCGTTTGTTGCACGTTGTGGTCGGTCACCAAAATGGCGATGCCCGTCTTGGCCAATTTGCGAACTTCATTTTGCAACTCTTCAACCGTGTGTGGATCCACAGCCGCGAATGGTTCGTCAAGAAGAATCAAGGCTGGCTGCGTCACCAATGCGCGCGCAATTTCCAGTCGACGACGCTCGCCACCAGAACACGTTCGCGCTTGCTCTTTGCGTTTCACTTGCAAACCAAACTGTGAAAGCAAGGCGTCGCAGCGCGACCATCTTTCCTTAGATGAAATTCCAGAAATAGTTTCCAATATGGCCAGCAAATTCTCCTCCACGCTGAGTCGCTGAAACACGCTTGGCTCTTGGCTGAGGTAGCCCATTCCCAACTTGGCGTGGCGCCACATGGGCAAGTAGGTCACATCTTGTCCGCGAAAAGTCACTTGCCCGCTCTCTGGGGTAATCATGCCCATGGCCATGCGGAAACTGGTGGTTTTTCCCGCTCCGTTTCGACCAAGCAGGCCAACAATTTCGCCTTCTGAAACATGAAATGAAACTTGATCGACCACGCGGCGGTGGCCATATGTTTTTTGTAATCCGTTGACTTCAAGGAGCGCCATGGCTCAGATCGTAGCGGCAGATTTCGCTACAGTGTGCGCATGAGATTGTTGGCTTGCATTCTTGCGCTTGGTGTGATTTGTGGCTGCGTTCGACGCACCATTGAAATCACCAGTGAACCCGAAGGCGCATTGGTTTGGCTGAACGATCGGGAAGTTGGTCGAACACCATGTTCGATTGAGTTCACCTATTACGGCCGCTATGACGTGCGCCTGCGCCGCGATGGTTTTGAGCCCATTTCTGGTTTTGGCGACGCCGACGAACCCGCATGGGATTTTGTTGGCGCGGATCTTGTTGCTGAAATTATTCCAGCGAAGTTGACAAGCCGAGTGAAATGGCATTTCACCATGATTCCAACCGACAGCGATGAAGCCGCCGTTCTTGAGCGCGCGAAAAACTTGCGTTCACGTTTATTTGAGTCGCCAGAAATAGAAACAGCCGAAGCAGAGGTGGTGCAAATGCAGGCTGCGCCAGTGGCTCCCGTACCAAAGGACGTCCTGCCTGTGCCAAGTTCGGTTTTGCCGCCTGGTGAGCGTCCAAAAAATTAACCAGGCAAGCTGAAGGCAGGAATGTCATTGCAAACTGGGGATATCCAACAGCTCAATAATGGGGTGTAGTCAAAGGCCAAATTTGATCTAAAAAATCAGTATGCGGGGCTGTGACCCTGCAATTGGCCGAAAAACTACAAAATGCAAGTTTGGTGAATGCTTTTCGCCATTGGAAACTGAATACCACTTTAAACAGCAGTATTTATGGGGCATCATCCATAAGTCTATTTTAAACAACCGCTTGCGTTTGAAAAATATATTTACAAAGAATCCAAGTAAGTTTGGTTTCTGCCATTGATTCTGGCCAAATTGGGTAGATACTGTGCTTTCCGGGAATTCAACATCAGCGCAATCCAACTGGGTTGCGGGAGCCGCCGTCTGTGCGTGTCGGAGCGACCAGACGGCGGTGTTATTTTTAAGATGAGTTTGAGCGCATCACATCAAAGTTGTTGAAGCGGTGATTGGTTGATGGCGGATCCACCGAAACAAATGTCACGCGAATTTCTTGTTTGAGTGTTGCGACCTCGCGCGCCCAATGCGTCTTACAAGAGTGTTACCATTCGTGCGTGCCAATTTCATCCGCAGTGACGGCGCTTGCCGCCATGACCAACATTTCAAGCCTAGCGCCAGTAGCGCCGGTTGATTCCGCGACATTTTCAAATGCACTATTGAGCGACAGCGCGCCCATGATTTGCATGATGTCGCAAAGCACGCAGAACGCAATCGCGCCCGCCAAAACTTCAGACAAAGCAGTGGTGGTGAAGGACAATGCGCCAGCAAAATTTGGCGCCAAAGGTTCCTGGCGGTGGGAACTTGAAGGCAGTTGGATGAATGACTTCGACAGCGACAATCAACTTCAAGGCGCGTGGTACGCCAGTTGGTTCTTGATTGATAATTTCAGTTTGGATTTTGGTCCTGAAGTCGCTTGGTTCTCCCAAGGCGGCGGCAACACGTGGGGTGCCGGTCCCGCGTTCATGTTTCGCTGGCACTTTCTAGCGCGCGAAACCTGGAGCGTGTACGCCGACGCTGGAGTTGGACTTATGTTCTCTGGTTCAAACGTGCCTTCCGGTGGATCATCGACCAATTTCACGCCACGAATTGGCGTTGGCGCTTCATTTGAAGTGGCTACAAACGCCCGCATTCTGACTGGAATTCGATGGGCGCATATTTCCAACGCCAACTTGTCAGAAAACAATGACGGTCGCAACAGTATTCAGTTGTACGCGGGCATTTCATTTCCGTTTTAAATCACGGACGCCGTTCGCCTTCTTTATTTTTCTTTGGCAAACCATCGCCACGCGCTTTGCGTGATGGATTCAAGCGATGAACGCGTGGGTCGCCAACTGGTCAAGCGAACTATTTTTTCTGGATTCGAAACAAGCCGCGGTGGATCGCCATCACGGCGCGCACCAATGCGAAACGGAACCTGGCGACCAGCCGCAACCGAACACGCGCGCAACACTTCAAGCACGCTGGCGCCCGTACCCGTTCCCACATTCATGGCCAGCGTCTGCCGACGCGGAATCACCTTGATCGCCTCAATATGCGCAGTCACTAAATCCTCCACATGCACATAGTCACGAATGCATGTTCCGTCTGGCGTTGGATAGTCATTGCCGTGCACAACGAGCTCTGGGTGTCGACCCGTGGCGGCGCGCAAACATATTGGAACAAGATGCGTCTCGGGATCGTGGTCCTCGCCGATGCGGTCCAAGTGATCGCCGCCAGCCACGTTGAAGTAGCGCAAGAACACAACGCCGCGATCGCGATCCGCAAGCGCGTGTGATTGCACCCACGCTTTCATCATGAGTTCGCACGCCAGTTTGCTTTCTCCGTAGGCGTGAGTGGGTCGTTGCGGACACTCTTCATCAATTGGAATGTGTTGCGCCGCGGGCTCTCCGTAGGTGGCGCAGGTGCTTGAAAATATTAATTTTCTTGCGTCCACCGTATCCATGGCATTGAGCAACGACACCGTGGCTCCCACATTGTTGTGCCAGTACAGCAGGGGAAATCGCACACTTTCAGGCACCACGGCAAAGGCCGCAAAGTGCAGCACGATTTCCGGCGGATGCAATTTCAGCGCGGCCGCTGTTGCGTCATGATCGTTCAGTTGAACTTGCGTGAAATGAAAGCGCCCGCCACCCGCGCGCTGCAGCGCTTGCACGGTGCGCGGGAAACTGCGCGAGTAATTATCCAAGCCATGCACCTCGTGGCCATCATCTAGCAGCTTCAGACACGCATGGGAGCCAATGTAGCCAGCGGCGCCTGTGACAGTTATTTGCATTGAAATAGTTCCATAATTGATTTTGAGAAGATCAAATCAGCGATTTGCGGGAAATAAGGCAACTTGCCTAATCCGCTCCAACTTGAGAAGATACATTCCATGGATGGATCCTTTTTTGGGAAGCCGTTAGTGGCGACCCGCGTGACAGAAGTGAAGACCTCGGCGGAGCCGAATCCTTCACTTCGACTTTCAGGAACAGCGGCCCTTCACGGCGTCGCAAGCAATGATCCAAGGCTGCAAGCCTTGCGTGACGCATGTCTTTTGGCGCAAAGCCTGAAGGATCATGCCAGCGCTTTAACCGCGCGTAGCCAGGCAAAGGGCGCCAAAGACCCAATGACCGTGGCCCAAGGCTGCAATTCAATGCAGAAAGCCATAATGGATGTTGAGATATTGATCCGCCAACTTGATGAGGCTTTGGCCACTCAAGCCCTGGCAAGCAATGAGTTCATGGTGAACACATGATTGAAACACAAAACCAAGCGAATATTGAGGCCAAAATGGATTTGGAAACGACGCGTGTTGACTTTACAAACGCCGCCGCATTTGAAGAAGCGTTGACAGCCGCATGTAGTTTCCGTGGCGATGTCACTTTGGAACTCAAGGACGGAAGCGCGATTGAAGGCTACGTCTTTGATCTCAAGCGCACCAACGCCGCGCCTCACGCCGTTCGTATTCTTCCAAAAGATGGCCGCTCACGAATCACGGTGGAGCAATCAACAATTCAAACGTTGTGTTTCACGGGCAAGGACGCGGCGGCCGGCAAGACTTGGGAAAATTGGATGCGTCGCTATGCGGAAAAGAAGTTGAAGGGCGAAGCCGCCGACATTGAAAGCGAAACGCTGGATTAATTTATAAATTCAAGGCGTGATTTACGGGGTGTATTCAGTTCCCTTGGCGGGATCTAAAAGTTTCCACTGCAAATCTTTGGCCAAGCGTTGAATGACAGGCCATGCAATGTCATCATCGGTGATGGTTAAAAGCATTTGCAAAACAGGATCTTGTCCAGGTGACAATTCAATGTCGACGCCTGGTCCATACAAAATATCCCCGCCATCTATTTCAGCGACCGTATTGCGCAGGGCAAGAGATTGGATGATTTCCCGACGGCTACCAATAGCGCCAAGGGAGCCATCTTTGTTGTTTGTTCTAGAAAGAATGACCAGTTGTCGCTGCGGCATATTGAGTTCCAAAGACTAGCGGTGAAAGCCAAAAAATGTATGTGCGGTGTTCGTGAATCACAAAATAAAATTTCAATGCGCGGGCACGGCTTCAATGTGCGGGTTGAATAGACGATCCAATTCCTGCTCAGTCAACCACGGAAGCGAGCGCAACTTTTCACGAACACGCTCGGGCATGGGCTTACCTTCACGTTCCCACTTTGGACGACTTTTCCAGCGGCGGTGAACCCATAAATATTGTTCAGGCGCCATGCGGATCGCGGTTTCAATGCCGCGGTTGAACCGAGCCGTGATGTAGAACAAAGGATCCTCGAATGCTTCCCAGTCTTCTGGGTTGATTCGATCCACCATTTCAAGACGGTACTTCAGGCGGTTTGTTTCCCTGACCGCGGTGCCCACAAAAATTGGAATGCGATAGCGCATGGCAAGAAGCCCAATGCTTTTGTAACTGCTTGCGAGTTGACCAAAGAAGGGAACAAACAGTCCATCGTCACCGGCATTTTGATCCGCGATGAAGCCAATGCGTCCACCTTCAAGAATTATGTTTTGCAATTCCTGCGTGGCGTTCCATTTGGAAAGAACGCTGAGACCGCGGCGTCGGCGCATATCAAGCAACCAGTTATCCAAATACGGATTGTCCAGCGGGCGCGCGAGAGCCGTGAGATGGAAATCAAGAACGGCCAAAGCAAAGCCAAGCAATTCCCAGTTTCCACAATGACCCGTGACTAAAATTGCGGGTTGCTTTGAAAGAAGAAAATCCATGTGCGGCCCAACCGAGCCCAACGTGATGCTGTCCGCCCAATTTCGCGCATGTAGGCGCTGCGGTGTGAGCATGCTTTCAACCATGAAGAGTTGAAGCATGCTGACAACACTGTCCTCGGCAAGTTGATTGGCTTGCGCTTCGGCCATGTCGGGAAACGCGCGACGAATATTCACGCCCGCTCGAAGAAGGCGTTTTGCCCCAAGCCGCGTGAACAACTTGGCGAACATCGCCGTGGTGCGCATATTTTGCTCGCCTTCAAATAAATGAAAAAGGCCTGCGAAACCACGAACAAGTGCGTATTGCGAGAGGTGCGTCAGCCGCTTGATTGCGGCGCTCATGATTTAGTTGCCTTGACCGGTCAAAGCCTTGAAGCGATTCCAATTCAACATTGGAATGCGCGCGTCCTTGGCTTCCTTCGTGATGCGTTCATAGGTGTCGTATTCGTTCTTGGCCTGCGTGTATGCCTGCGTTTCAATGTCGCCAGCGGTGGCCGAAGGTTCTGTTGGTTTTGGCGGAGGATTTCCAATGACAATGAAATCAAGGTCGCCCGTGACTTTTTCACTGTCAATGACAACCCCGCCCCATTCTTGAATTCGATTTCGAATGACGGAGGTTTCACCAGCCGTGGCCTTGCCGTCATTGTTCACATCAAATTTTCCATAGACCAACATGCGGTAGGTGTAGGTTGGGCTGTAGACCGCGTTAATCAGAACATCGTTGCGATTGACTGGCTGATTGGGCGAACTGCGTGTCACGCGCGCGGTCGAAGTGTCGTCGGTGACGCGCAAGACTTGAATGCTGGCCTTGCCGCGAAGGGCGCCGTCTTTGTTGTTTTGGACTTGCTCTGGTGTTGAAAAGACTTCAAATGTCATGCCAGGAACAACCCGGTGCTTTTGTCCAATGTCCAAATACACCGTTGAATCAGGTCCGCCAACTTCAATAATGTGTCCGTCGACAAGGCTGGAAGGATCTTCCGGCTTGACTTCAAATTGCACAAGCTTTTTCTCGGCTTGCTCAAGTTTGGTTCGAAGCGTGTCGCGCTCGGCGCCAAGACCGTCGATATTTTTTTGCAAGTCGTCAATGCGCGCGCGATAGCGTTGCTCAAGCTCCTCTTTGGAATCATGGGCGATCTTTTGCATCTCCTCAACGCTTTTGCTGTAATCAGTTGTCGCGTTGGTGAAAGGCGCGATTGTATTTTTTGTGGCCTCGGTTGCCGTGAGATGTTCAGCGATGGCGTCCGCAAGGGATTTGTTGAGCGCGTCAATCTGCGACTGCAACTCGGCGGCTTTTTTACCAGTTCCTTGCAGCGTGCTTTCTTGTTGCGCAACGGTGGACTTCAATCGATCACGATCCGTGGTCAATTCAGTTTGCGTTGCGGCAAAAGTCTCCGCTTCTTTTTTGGCGGCAGCCAATTGGGTGTTTAAGTTTTTATTTGTATCTTTTATTTTCTGCAAATCGCTGGTGGCCGCGGATGATTGTCCAAGAACGACAACAAACGCAACCATGAACGCAACGGTGGTCAGAACAAATACAACGAGTGTGACGAGGACGCCGGATCCGGCGGGACGAGTAGCCATTCGAGGGGGGGTCTCCCGGGCGAAATTGCCCGAAATGGCAGTGTGATGCTTGGAGCCGTTCTCGTCAAGAGGAAAATGAAAAAGCCACTTGCCTTTCTTGTTGAAATTGGCGATACTTCTCGACCCATCGGAGAACCCATTTGCCAAATAGTAAATCAGCTGAAAAAAGAGTCCGTCAAAATAAGAAGCAAAACGCCGTCAATAATCACCGCAAGCGGTTGATTAAAGAAGGCACCCGCCAATTCATGTCAGCCCTTCAAGCGGGTGATGTGGTCAAGGCGGAGCTTGAACTTCGATCCGCCACCGCGATTTTGGATCGCGTCGCTGGCAAGCGAACAATTCATCCGAACACTGCGGCTCGGCGTAAAAGTTTGTTGGCTCGCAAGTTGAACGCACTTCGTTCACCAAAGGCGGAGACCACAACGACCAAGCCAAGCAAGTCCAAGGCCAAGACCAAGGTCAGTAAGACCGCTTGAGAAAAGCCGCAGCTCGCGGCGTTTCTTCACGCGTGAAGACTGCAACCCAGTCACGTTTTACTTCGCGTTTTCATTACGCAGAGGACTCAAATCGTCCGCTGGAAATTCTTGCGTTCCTAACGCCGCTTGTCGCATTCTATGAATGTGGCTTGGTGTTTTGGTTGCGCCATGATGAAATGGTTTTGACCAATCGCGCGCACAGTGGCTTGGTGAATTTTTTCAGGCTCTTTGGAGTGCGTGCGGAGGATTTGCATGTTTCCGCAATGTCGTTGCCATCCGTGGCGTTGATATTGACCCTGTTGATCTGGCACATTGTGGCGGGATTGCCGTGGATTATTCGCTGGCGCACCATTGCATTCATGTGGATGGAAAGTTTCGCGCTTGCCGCGCCACTATTGGTGGTTGCGGCGGTGATTGGCCGCGCGCACTTGCTCATGGGTGCAAATCAAGTCAGTGAAGATTCCATTCGTTCGCTTGATGTTGTTGGTCGTGCGTCCATGGCCGCTGGCGCGGGCATTTATGAGGAATTACTTTTCCGAATGGCGCTCATGGGCGGTCTTCATATGTTGCTTTTTGATGTGGCCAAAATGAAAGAGCGCAACGCCTGGTTGATCGCCCTTGTGGTGAGCTCGATCTTGTTCACGGTGTATCACCCTATTCGCGATATCACAGGCGCATTGCAATGGGGGCGCGTGATTTTTTTAATGCTGGCGGGTGGTTGGTTTGGACTTGTTTTTCAACTGCGCGGTTTTGGCATAGCCGCTGGCACGCACGTCGCCTACGACGCCGCTGCGTTGTTGTTTACCAGTTAGTACGCCGCTGAATTTCAATATGCAATTGATGGCGAGTGCGCCTTACACGCATCGAATGAATCGCTTGATGAATTCACGACGCAGTTCCAATTCTTGCGCCGATTGCGTTACTCTTGCCGCATGCGCGAGGCCGCTTCCCCAAACAACATTCAACTTCTCATTTTGGACTCGGATGGCGTGTTGACCGACGGCGGAATTTTTGTCGATGATCGCGGCACGGAAACCAAGCGCTTCAACGTGCGAGATGGTTTTGCGATTCGCGCGTGGCTTGAGGCCAAAAAAGAAATCGCCGTGATTACGGGTCGTGGTGGTTTGGCGTTGCGTCACAGGCTGGATGGACTTGGCGTGAAAAATTTAATTTCGGCGAGTGGTCCCAAGAAAAAAGTGCTTGAGGATCTTTTGAAAAAATTTGGAGTTGACGCGCAACACACCGCTGCGCTTGGTGATGACTTGCCAGATCTGCCCATGTTAAAGATGGTTGGATTTCCAATGGCCGTCGCGGATGCCACGGATGAGATTAAAGCGGTGGCGAAGTGGCACGCCACAAAAAATGGCGGACACGGCGCCGTGCGGGAAGCCATTGAATTTTTGCTGAAATCATCGGGTGAATGGGAACGCGCGGTCGAGGGTTGGGGCTGATGTCGCTGCGGCGAAATCGTGTGTTGCCTTGGATTGCGGCGGCGGTTGGAATTGCCATTGGACTGATTGGAATTCTGATCGCGTCGCAAGTGGGCGACGCGCCGTCATCGGCCAAGCGAACGCCGCGCATTGTTGACGCAAAAGATATTCCCAGACCGGATGCGTTGACCAAAGAAGAATTCAATAGCACAACAAAAGTTCTACAAGCCGATCAAATATCCCTGCAATCAGGCGCGTGGGTGCAAGTGGCTGATGACAAGGGACGGCTTGAGCAGCAATATCACGCCACGCGAATTGACCCCGAGCCTGACAAGTGGTTGCGCATGGAAGCGCCCCAAGCCGTGATGTTTCCTTCCGGTGGTCGCATGGTCACCATGAGCGCCGATCATGGACGCATGCGTGTTCCCAAGCGCGCGCTTGAAAGCGGCCAACTTGAAGGACATGTTGTGATTCAGGTTTTCAAACCAGTGAATGGCCGAGAGATTGATCTTGCAAAAGATCAACCGACCATCATCATCAACGCGCCTGAAGCCACCTTTGACAGCGTGCTTGGTGAAATTCGTTGCGACAAATCCGTGAAGGTGGTGACGGAAGCGCTGCGCTTTGAGGGCGAAGGCTTGACCATGTTGTTGACCGAGGATGGAAAAGGAATTGAGCGGTTGACGGTTGAGCGGCCATTGAGCGCGATTGAAATTGAGCGGGTGGTAAGCGCGCCGAGTGCAAACGCCGCGGCGCCACCAATAGTTGCAAGCGCAAATACGCCTGCAATTCCATCTGTTGTGGCTGCGACCACGCCAGCCAAGAAGGAAGCGATTTCAGTTGGGCAGAAGAGTTTGCCAACGGCAACGGCGAACGCAAAGACGCCCGCGGCACCGACAACTTCGAAACGTTTTTACAAACTTATTTTAGAAAATGATGTGCGCGTGTTGCGAACATCAACCGAAGGCAACACGCAAATCAATGGTGATCGCTTGGCGATTGTGTTCAGCATGGAAAGCGACGCGGTTGGTCAAAATATGACGCGCGCATTTCCTGCCCAAGTATTGCAGCCATCCAATATCCTCATGTCATCTGCGATTGACTGGCGGGTGTCTCCGTTGCTGTTGGCCATGGCCGCGCCGGCCGCGCAGCCGGATCACATTCAAATTCAATATCGCGGACGTTTGGTCATGACCGTTGTGACCGATGCCGCGGATCAATTGCCCAACGCGGACGATGTCAGATTGGACATAGAAGGAATGCCCGCCAAGTTGTATGACGAAAAAAGTCAGGCGCGCATTGATTGCGGCCGCATGCGTTATCAAACTGGAATTGAAAGCGTGTCGTTGCGTGGCTATGGCGATAAACCATTTTTGTTGGTGAGTCCGCGCTTGGATTTGGAGGGGCAAGCTTTTGATCTTGCGCGCAAGTCTGGTCAAGGACATTTGGAAGGCGCCGGGCGAATGCGAATTGGCAGTGGCGACGCCGCGGTTTCTGCCATGGCCGCGGCGCCAAAATTGGCGCAAGAGGCGATTCAAAGTGGCGATGCTTCCAACGCCGTTGTGGGCCCGCCTGATTTGGGAGCGAGCGCGCGTACGGTTCGCATTCAATGGACAAAGTCGGTTGATTTGGAATTTGAGCCCGGGGAAAACGCAAACAAACTGTACAAGGCGGATTTCTACGGCGATGTGAACGCCGACGCCGAGGAAGTTCGCATGGTGGCGCAGCGGCTCTTGGTGAATTGTTTTAAAACTGGAAAAGGTTCCGCGGTTGAGCGCATTCTTGCCGACGGCGGCGCCATGGCCATGCGTCAGCCTGAAGGTTCAAGTCTGTCGGCCAAGACCATTGATCTCACCATGGAGCAAACTGAAAATGGAAGTTCCAAGGCCAAGCGTTTGTTGGCCACCGGCGGCGTAGAAGCGCAAGATAAAGGGCAGCGACTCTGGACTGATTCATTGGATTGCTCTTTCCGTCCAGTGATGGGCAAGGAATCCGCCACGGAAAATATGGAGCTGTCTGTTGTGCAATCCAAAGGCGCGGTGCAAGCGTTGTTGGCGCAGGACGCACGGTTGTGGGCCGCGACCATGGACGCGGATATTCCCGCCAAGCGTGTCGCGCTGCGTGGACCAGATTTATTGTTGGTGCGCGGCAACGTGGTCGCGGATTTAATGAATGAACTCACTGTTGACGAGGATTCTGGCAGCGCGATTTCGCCTGGAACAGGTCGCTTTCGATATTGGCCAAAGGCCATCTCAGATTCAGCGCCAAATCCTGTGGCGCGGCCAGTGATTCCAGAGAAGCCGCAAATGGAGGCCTTGTGGAATGAGGGTTTGAAATATGTCAAAGATAAATTTGGGCGCGCCACGCTTGATGTGCGCGGCAAAGTGCGCGCGACCGCCGATCGCACCACGCGCGAATTGGATCAATTCACGGCGAATCAGGCTATTTTAACTCTTGGCCGTGACACCAACGCTTTGGAAAATGCGGGCGACGCCGCGAAGCGAAGTGGGTTGAGTTCGGAAACATCTTCGTTGCAAGAAATTCATGGTATTGGAGACGTTCGCATTGAAAGTCGCGCGTGGGGCCGCGACGATCGCACTGATGAGCCACGATTGTTTCGCTTGATGTCCAGTGAGGTGATTCACAATGTCATCACGGGCGAGTCGAATGTTCCAACAGCGGGAACGCTTTTGATTTTCGATCGTGATGATGAAGGAGCGAAGCCCGCGCCGCCTTCCTTGTTTGATGTGCGTGGTTCGACGCGCTTTCGTTGGGACAATTCGTTGGTGATGAACCGAGATGGTGAAACGCGCTATCGCATTACGCTGGATGGTGGCGTTGAATTGATCCACGCCGGCATGCGGGCGCAAGACACGTTGACGTTGACGGCGGATCAATTAGAAAATACAGTTGAGCGTTTGGAGGCCGCGCCAGTGAAAGCCGATGCCACCGAGGCGACTCCAGTGGATTTTGGCGCACCCGTGAAATTGCTGCGAATTCGGGCGCTTGGAAGAGTTTTTGTACGAACGCCAGACGTGGACGTAGAGTGCGACGCGTTTGATTATGACTTGCGAACCAAAGTGGCCACGCTCACTGCTCGACCTGGTCGAACCATCAGCGTGATGCAGAAGGGCAAGGGTTCGCCAATTAAAGCGGAGGCCGCGGTGTGGGATTTGGACAATGGACGCGTGCGCGTGACCAACGCAGCGGGAAGTTCATTCCGCTAAGAATTTCTTGCGCAACCTGTTTGCACACAGGCGCGTCGGAACGCAATTCAATTTCACCTAGACACGATTCAATTTGAATTCGATTTGCGTGCCGTGGCGATTACAGTTGCGCGCGAATTTCCCAAAGATCCGGGAACACAGGTTGAAACAATGTCGAGCGCAAATAGTCCACGCCCGATGAGCCGCCTGTTCCAGTTTTTGTGCCAATGGTGCGCTCCACCATTTTGACATGGCGGTAGCGCCACTCTTGAATGCCCTCGTCAAAGTCAACCAGCATTTCACACATGCCGCGCAAAGGTCCTGGCGTGTGATAAATGCGCAGCAGCAACTCTTGCAATTCTGGATTTGAAATTGTGCCGGCAGTGGTTTCGCGTTGAAGCGCGGAAACAGGCACTTTTTGCCCCATTTTGTGCAGGCATTGCACAAACCCCGACCACAATGTTGGAAGTGTTGCATGGTGTTCCAGCGCCTTGCGCTCTGCGCTGTCGGCGGGATAGCGCTCCATCACTTTCAGATTTCGTTTGCCCAGCAAGAATTCAAACGCGCGAAATTGCCAACTTTGAAAGCCGCTGGCGTTGGTCAGGAAATTTCGAAACGCCAAGAACGAAACGGGGGTCATGGTTTCAAGCACATCGATTTGCGCCACCATGGTCTTGAGAATTTTCAACATGCGCGCAAGCGTGCTTGCCGCATTTTCCAAATTTCCCTGTGCCAAAAGTTCCCGCAGGTGCTGGCCTTCATGAATTTGTTGCTTGAACCACAGTTCATACACCTGGTGAATGATGATGAAAAGTGTTTCATCATGCTCCACGGGTTCGCCGACAGGTTGTTGCAGCGAAAGTAATTCTTGAACTTTTAGATATTGACCGTAGGTGATTTCCACTCTTGAAGCATACCGATTGAGGGAGTTGGTGGAGCGTCGAGCGCGCAGCGAAGGCCAAGCTCCGCGCAGAGAAGTCGCGCGGTGATTTGCGACGATAGAAAGATCACTGGTAGCCCCGATCCTGGATGCGTTCCGCCGCCGACAAACCAAGTTCCTTCCACGCCGCGCATTTTGTGTTGTGGTCGCTTGTGCAGCATTTGCCCCAACGTGTGCGCTAAATTAAATGTCGCGCCGTATTGAATTGATTCTGCGGCCCAATCATTTGGAGTGATGTGTTTCTCGGCGCGAATACGCCCACGGATATCACCAACGCCAAAAATGGATTCAAGTTGATCCAGAGTTCGCTCGCGCAGCGTTGAGCTGGATGAATTCCAATCCACTTGATTCACGTCAGGTTGCGTGTTGGGCGTGGGCACCAGAATGTAGAGCGCGCTGTGATCGCGCGGCGCCATGGAAGCATCAAGTCTTGAGGGATTGCACACATACATGGAAGGGTCCTCGCTCAACACGCCGTTGTTGGAGATGTCCTTCAAATTCTGCTCGTATTGGCGACTGGCATAAATGGTGTGATGAGGAAGTTCAATGTCTCCCTGAACACCCAGATACATCATGAACGTTGAGCAGGAATATTTTTTGCGATCAATGTTCTCATCGCTCCATGCGCCCCGCAGTGACTCTGGAATCATGCGCTTCATTGCGGCGGCGGCATCTGCGTTGATGACAACATGCTTGTGTCGATGCAGCGCTCCGCCCACGCGCACGCCCACGGCTTGCCGGCCTTCAAATTCAATGTGTTCCACTGGAGAATTGAAATGAAATTGCACGCCAAGTTCCTGCGCAATGTCGCGCATGGCGTTCATGATGGCGTTGCAGCCGCCGCGCGGATGCCAGATTCCATATTCATATTCAATAAAGGGAAGAATGCTGAAGAGTTCCGGGCATTCGAATGGACTCATTCCCAAATATTTACTTTGAAAGGAAAGCGCGAGTCGGATTTGCGGATGCTTGAAATATCCACGAAGGTGGTCGTACAAACTTTGCCACGGTCGCAGTTGCGAACCCGCGCGCATGTTGTCCACCGTGAATAAATCCAACACGCTGCGTATGGGGCTGCGCAGCAAAGGCGTCATGGCTTCCAGTTTGCGTCGGTTGTCGATAATGAATTTCAGAAACGCCGGGCCATCATGCGGCTCTATGGCGCTTAGGCGTTGCTCCATTAAATGTAAATCTTGCGTGGTGTCCAGGGTGATTGGCTCTTGACCGGGGCGACCAAGCAGCAATCGATACATGGGGTCAAGTCGCTGCAGTTCCACGCGCTCGGAAAGTTTGCTGCCCGCGGACGCCAGAATTTCATCCAGCACATAGGGCATCATGAAGAAAGTGGGTCCAACATCAAAATGAAATTGTCCGGGAGCGCCATCCAACGTGAGTCGGCGAGAACGGCCGCCAACAATGGGTTGCGCTTCGTACACATGCACGCTGGCGCCGCTGGCGGCAAGAATGATGGCCGCGGCAAGTCCGCCAGGACCCGCGCCCACAATGGCGACATCTGAAACATGGAGATTTTGATTGTGGGTAGAGATCATTTGGAAGTGATTTGCAAGTGATTTTGAGTTGTTTACGAAGTGGCTTGTGAAATGGAATGCGCTGAATCTGTCAAGACAAGGTGATCGAATAATTACATAGGCTAAACTAAAATCTTCATGTTTACTTCTGAGTCTAGACAGATAAATTCAAATTTTCCTTGGAATGCGCGCCAAGCGTGGCTGCGTAAGTTCGAGGCTGCTGTTGCATTTCATGCCCTGGAAATGTCTCAACAAATTTCCGATGAAATTGGAAAGCCGGTGGAAGAGGCATATGTCACCGAGTTGATGCCGTTGATCGCGGCCATTCGCTGGCACCGAAATCGCGCGCGAAACATTTTAAGAACGCAGCGCATGGGCGGCAGACCGTGGTGGATGATTGGAAGATCATTGCAAGTGAGCAGAGTTCCACTGGGACGCGTCTTAATTATCGCGACATGGAATTATCCCGTTGGACTTCTTGGCGTGCAATTAGTGCAGACCCTTGTGGCGGGAAACTCCGTTGTGGTGAAGCCATCGGAGCGAAGTCCGCGCAGTCAGACGCAGTTGTTGAACATTGCGCAGGCGTGTGGTTTGCCAAATGATGTGTTGACTGTGCTTGATGCATCGCCGCAAGCGGGCCGCGACGCCTTGGAAGAGGGTGGATTTGATCATGTCATGTTCACCGGTGGAACGGCCACAGGACGGGCGGTTGCCGCGCATTGCGCCGAGACGCTGACTTCATCCACGTTGGAACTGAGCGGTCAAGATTCCGCCTTTGTGCTTGAAGACGCGAACATGATCAAGGCCGCCAAAAGTATTTGGATGGCGTGCACCATGAACGCTGGGCAAACGTGCATGGCGCCGCGACGTGTGTTTGTGCAGCGCGGGTGTTATAGAAAATTTCTTGAAGCATTGGCTCCGCATGTCGCTGGTGCGAAGCCACTTCAATTGATTGATCACGCAGCAGCGCAACGATGTGAGGACTTGGCGCGTCAGGCTGTGGCGAGTGGTGGGCGAAGTCTTTCCGCGGTGATTGATGGCGCGCGCGCAGGTTGGTTGCGTCCTCTTGCGATTGTGGATTGTCCTGTTGGCGCCAATCTGGTGGCAGGCAATTATTTTGGTCCAGTGCTGGCGGTTGTTCCAGTAGAAAATTTTGAACAGGCGATCGGATTTCATCGCCAACATGCTCACCATCTTGCCGCGAGTGTGTTTACACGCGACACAAAACGCATAAGCCGTGATTGCGAATTGTCTGCGCGCCTTGGTGTGAGCGTGATCACGCTGAATGATTGCGTTCTGCCCACGGCCCATCCTGCTCTTGCTATCGCGGGGTTTGCGCAAAGTGGATGGGGAACAAGTCGTGGAGTGGAGGGATTGCTTCAGCTCACGCGCGCTGTTGCCACAACAACAACGGCGAACTGGCTTCCAGTGTCGGACATTCCCACATCCAAGATTGTGCGAGGACTTTCAAAGTTCATGCAGTGGATGAGCCATGCGAAGCCAGTGGCGTGGAAAAATAATTCAATCACCGCTGCGGTGAAGCGCGCGCGAGCAACACAAGAAATGACCAAGCCACCGCTGAACGAGATGTCCAAATGATCAGCACAAAGACCAAGCCAACAGCCATCATTATTGGTGGCGGACTTGCGGGACTTTCATCCGCCGTGGAATTAACTACCGCTGGTTTCGCCGTGACGGTGGTTGAAAAGAACGCGCATTTAGGCGGCAAAATGAACGTGCTTGAAGAGCAGGGGTTCAAGTTCGACATGGGACCCACCATTCTCACCATGCCCGATGTGGTGCGCGGAATTATTGCCCGCAGTGGACGGCGCGTGCAGGATTATTTGGAGTTGGTGCGCCTTGATCCACAGTGGAGATGTTTCTACGAGGACGGAACAAAAATAGATTTGTTGTCAGATGTGGCGGCCATGAAGAGCGCCATGAATTTGCAATTTCCGGGCGCGAACGCTGGCGATGGTTGGGAACAGTTTGTGGCGTGGAGTCGCCGCATGTATCGCCTGAGCGAAAATGTTTTCTTTTACAAGGATCTTGAGGGCATTTCGGATTTGATCCGCAAGCCGCCTCCGCGCGTCAAGGGTTTGATGGGCGATGTCTTGGCCATGCGTCTACACAGCACGGTTGCCGCAACGGCGCATCGATGGATTCATGAGCCGCATTTGCAGCAACTGAGCGAGCACTTTCTGCAATATGTTGGATCGAGTCCGTTTTTGGCGCCAGCCATTCTTGGATTGATCGCCGCGGCGCAAGTGGATCATGGTTGTTGGTACAGCATGGGTGGCACGCGGCAAGTGGCTAAAAGTTTGGCGCGCATTTTGCGCGAGGAGAACGCCACGCTGCTCAACGGCGTGGGCGTGAAAAAAATATTGGAGCAGAATGGTCGCGCCACGGGTGTGGCGCTTGAAGATGGACGCGAATTGTTTGCCGATGTGGTGGTGAGCAATTGCGATGTGCAGCGGACGTACCGCGATCTTGTCTCTTCGCCGCGTGGAGCGCGTGAGCAGAGGCGCATCGCCAAAAAATATTCGCCCGCATGCAGCGGAGTGGTGTTGTATCTGGGATTAAATCGTCAATACGACCACTTGCTGCACCACAACTTTATTTTCAGCCGCGAGTCAACGCAGGAGTTCGCGGATATTTACGGCGCGGGAATTCCAGCGCGTGATCCATCGTTGTATGTTTGTATTCCAAGCCGCAGCGACGCCCATCAAGCGCCGGCGGGTTGCGAGTCGCTTTATATTTTGGTGCACACCGCATATCTGCGAGAGCAACAAGTGTGGGATGGTCCTGGCGGTTTGTTGGAGCGCTACCGACCGGTGATTCTTGACAAGCTGAAGCGGTTTGGAATGCAGGACATTGAGAAACATATTGTTGTTGAAAAACATCTCACGCCAAATTCCATTGATCGCATGTACAACGCACAGGGCGGCGCGATTTATGGTTTGGCCAGCCACGGACGCTTGCATGGTGGATTCAAGCCGCGCAACCGCAGTCGTGTGCTGCGAAACTTGTATCTTGCGGGCGGCAGCACCAATCCTGGGCCAGGTGTTCCCATGGTGCTCATGAGCGGAGTCACCGCAGCGCGCGCGGTGTGTGAAGATTTTGGTATTGCCATTCCAATCATGCCTTTCAATGGCAACTTACAAACTGCGCCGCAAGAAATGGCCTCATTGTCGTGAGCGCGGAAATTCTGCAGGACGCTTGGAACGCGCGCTTTGCCAATGTGGTGTGTTGGTACGCCAAGCGCTTGATCCAGAAAAAATTTCACGCGGTGCGGGTGCTGGTGGGAAATCGTCCGGCGTTTGACGACCTTGCGCGCGAGCCACACCCCAGCATGTTGATCATGAATCATTGCAGTTGGTGGGATCCCATGATCATGTTGGCGCTGCGGCATTTGTATTTTAAGAATCGAACCAACATCACGCCAATGGATCGAACACAGTTGGAGCGCTTTCAATTCCTGCGCAAGTGTGGTTTGTTTGGAATTGATCCAGATCGCGCGGAGTCGCTCGCGCTTATGACGGACTATGTGCAAAAGCGTTTGAGTGAATTGCCGCGGCCAATGATTTCGCTGACGCCGCAAGGAAGATTTGTCGATGTGCGCAATGAAGTTCGGCCACGGCCTGGCGCGTCGGCTATTTTGGCTAGAAATCCGGGCATGCGTGTTTGGCGCATTTCGTGTGAATATGGATTCTGGCAGGATCAAAAACCGGAAATATTTCTAAGCGTGGCTGAAATCGCGCCGCCGGAAAAATGTTCGACCGTATCGTGGCAACGGCATCTTGGCGAAGTCATGGAGTCGCATCAACGCCTGCTGGAGCAAGCGGTGAAATCGCGCGAGCCTGATCTGTTTGAATCCATTCTTGGCGACCGCGGAAATAAAATTCATCCCTTGTATGACTTGTGGCTCAGGGCGCGCGGGAAAAATCCAGGCATAGAAATGAAGCATCGGCTGGCGTCAGCGAATCCGCCGCGTTGAAACAAAGACACAATGAAATGGCAAGTTGAACATGCTTCTTGAAGGACTGGCCATTGGCGCGCTGTGTTCTGCAGGGTTGCCCTTGGGTATGAGTTGCGTGAATTTAGTTTTATTTCGTACGCCTAAAGTTCGCGGCAGAACTATGGATGACCGCGCGGAAGTTTCGGTGTGTATTCCCGCTCGCAATGAGGCCGCCAACATTCAGGCGTGTGTGCAAGGCATTCTTGCCAGTGAGCATGCCGCCGTTGAAGTGCTGGTGTACGACGATCAAAGCCAGGATGAAACTCCATCCATCATTGCGGCCATGTCCGCGCGTGATCCTCGTTGTCGAAGCGTTGCCACCAAGCCACTTGAATCTGGATGGAATGGAAAGCAGTGGGGTTGCGAGCAAATGGGTCAAGCATCCAGCGCGCCGTGGTTGTTGTTCACCGACGCCGATGTGCGCTTTGCACCTCAAGCCGTGGCGCTTGGTTTGCAATTTGCGCAGGACAGCAACAGCGATTTAGTCAGCACCTTTCCGCGGCAAATCTGCGGTTCTCTTGGCGAGGGCATGGTGGTGCCGCTGATCCATTTCATGTTGCTTGGCTATTTGCCAATGGCGTTGATGCGCAGCGACGCGCGCACAAGTTTGGGCGCGGGCTGCGGACAATATTTGTTGGTGAAGCGCGAGACATGGTTGCGAGCTGGTGGCCACCGCGCATTCAAGAACAGCATGCATGACGGAATTCAATTGCCGCGCGCCGTTCGCGCCGTCGGTGGCAGAACGGATTTGTTCGACGCAACCGATTTTCTAAGCGTGCGCATGTATCACGGATGGATGAGCACTTGGAGGGGATTCACCAAGAACGCGTTTGAAGGATTGGGTTCCATGACCACGTTGATTGTGTTCTCAACGCTGCATGTGTTGGGACATATCGTTCCCGCCGTGGCGCTGATCGCTTGGCTTTGTGGATTTCCAATGCAACCCATCACGCTGAATTGTTTTGTGGCCGCGTGGCTTGCGGGCATGGTCACGCGCGCAGTGCTTGCGATTCGATTTCATCAACCGTGGATCGCGGTGGCGCTGCATCCAGTCACCGTTCTATTGATGACCGTGATTCAATGGCGCAGTTGGTGGCTGGCACGCACTGGTCGGCGCGCTTGGCGCGGCCGCGTGTCAGGCGTGTGAAGCCATTGAAACTGGCGCGATGACCTCTGACTTTTTCGTTTCCGGCCGCGAAGTTTGAATCAAAACCATGTCGTAATAGGAACCGCCACGCGCCATAAGTTCCTCGTGCGAACCAACCTCCGCGACAAGGCCGTTCTTCAGCACAACAATCTTGTGCGCGTTGCGGATGGTTGAAAGCCTGTGCGCGATGACAAAGGAAGTGCGATTGCGCATGAGATTGACCAAGCCCTCTTGAATAAACAATTCACTTTCAACATCCAGATTGCTGGTGGCCTCATCCAGAATTAAAACGCGTGGATCAGCAAGCACCGCGCGGGCAATGGCCAAGCGTTGGCGCTGGCCACCGGATAGACGAACGCCGCGCTCGCCAATGCGCGTGAGATATTGCTTGGGCATTTCACTAATGAAGCCGTGGCAACACGCCAGCATGGCGGCTTGTTCAATGTCGTGTTGCGTGGCGTGCTTGCGCCCATACGAAATATTGTCGGCGATGGTGCCATCGAAAAGAAAAACATCTTGTTCAACGATCCCAAGCAAACTCCGCCAATCATGCAGGCGATAGTCGCGCAAGTCCGTGCCATCAATCAAGATGCGGCCCGCGGTTGGATCAAAGAAGCGCGCGATGAGATTGCATAGCGTGGTCTTGCCAGCGCCGCTTGCGCCAACAAACGCAACTGTTTCGCCAGGCAGCACATCAAACGTGACGCCGTTGATCACGGGCGTCTTTGATTTTGGGTAACTAAATTGCACATCCTCAATACGCATCGCGCCCAGCATGCGCGCGCGATCAAGCCGCAGCGCGTTAGGTCGATCGGGCAACTCTGGAGTTTCATTCAGCACATCAAGCGTGCGGTCGTAGCCCGCGAGATTGGTTTGAAAATTCGTCGCGCTGCTGGCCAGCGCTTCTAGCGGACCAAGCAACATGGCTAAATACGTGAGAAACAAAACCAAATCACCCGGAGTGAGCGTTCCAGAAATGACTTGTTTTCCACCGAACCACAGCAATAACGCGCTGGCGGTTGGAATAAGAAGCGCCCATGCCAATTCAATTCCGCGGCTCCACCACCAGGTCAAAATTTCCTGACGCGCCATGAGATGGCTGCCGCGCAAAAATCGCGACGACTCGCTTTGCTCACGCGCGAAGGCGCGAACCACGCGCATTCCACCAAAGGCCTCCGTGGCGTGCGAGTCAACATCGGTGCGTTGCTGACGAATGTCGCGGTACAGCGGACGAATGCGGCCGATCCAAGTCCAATGACTCAGCCACACAACAGGCAGAATCATTGTTGCTCCAAGCAGCAATCGATAATCAGTGATCGCCAGAATGGTGAGTATTCCAAGCAGTTGCACAATGGCGCGGAACGGGTTGTACAACATGTTGAAGACAAGTTCCGCCACGCCGCCAGCGTCCTCGCGCAGCAAACTGGCCACGCCGCCGGATTTCATTTGCCACACGCGGTGCAGCGGTAAATGCACCGCGTGCTCAAATGTTTTGCGGCGAATGTGCGCCTGCAATCGCTTGGTGATGCGAGTGGCTTGCCATCGCCCGGAAATACTGATGGTGGTTCCGATCAAACTCACCACCAAAATGCTGGCGGCGATCCAACCCAGCAATGTGGTGCGATCACCGGTGATGTTGGCGGGAAGAATTCGATCAACCCACTTTGGAAGTGGCGAGCCAATGAAGACATTATCAATTGCAAGTTTGGTGGCCGCGGGTGGAATGAGTGTGAGCCCCGCGCCAAGAGCGACGGTGACAAGTGTGAACATCATGGACGCGCGGTGCGGACGCAATTCGCCAAGGAAAGATTTGAACAGTTGCCCGAATGTTCGGTTGCGCCGCAGGCTGCGCTCGGACCCATGCCATGAAATTGCCACCGGCTCCAACTTGGCTTTCATTTTGCGTTCACGCAGCGAGGCGAGATATTCACGATACAAACGGCGACTGCCACGGCGTAGGGACATGAATTGATAGTAGCCCAAGTGCGCGCGGCATTCGTACACTGCGTTGATGAATATTTCCAGACTTCCGTTGCTTGTGTGCGCCGTGCTTGCGTATTGGTTTATGGCCGCCGTGGCGGCGCCAGTTGCGCCAACGACCGCGCCCGCGGCGCCGCAGGCCGACACGGCTCAAACGGACGCTGCCAAAAGCAAACCTGCTTCGCAAACTGCGCCTGCGACATCCAAAAAGCCAAAGCGCGCCGCTGGTTTGTTGTATGGAATCGCCAAGGCGCCCCCGAAAGCCGCCGGAACAATTCGACTTGGCGCCTACAACATGGAAAATTTCTTTGATGGCGTTGACGATCCAAATTTGTCCGGCGAATACGACGACATTAAAATGCAAACCAGCGAGGATCGTTGCAAATCATTGGCGAAAGCCATTCATGATTTGGACGCCGATGTGCTAGGTCTTGAAGAAGTGGAAGGCGAGGACGCGCTTCGTTGGTTCCGCGACACGTATTTAAAGGACATGGGGTACCAATTTCTTGCCAGCAAAGAAGTGGGGTATTACCGCGGCGTGGAGCAATCTCTGCTCAGCCGCTTTCCAATCAAAGATGTTCAGATTTGGACCACGGAAGATTTGTCGCCCATGGAAAAATATATTCCAAAGGACACCGATCAACGCAAGAAGGAGGGTTGGGGCGATGATCCGAAAGTGAAGGAGCCGTTGAAATTTCAACGCAGTCCGTTGAAGGCCACCATTGAACTTCCAAGTGGTCAAGAGTTGACCATCTATGTGGTGCACCACAAGGCTGGCGGAAAAGTAACGGCGCATCACCGCGAGTTGGAATCACTGCGCATCAATGAAATGGTGAAGGCGGATTTGGCCAAGAACGCCGACGCATTGGTTGCCGTTGTTGGCGACTTCAATGCCACGCCCAGCGAGAAGGCGTCCAAGTTGTATCGCGACAAGAATTTTGCTGGACTTGTCAGCGCCTACGAATTTCGCCCTGAAGCGGACCAAGCCAAGGAAAAGAAATCCGCCGCGCCAGATGCGACGGATGCAAGCGCGGAGACCGATGGAGCCGCTGACACCAACGCGGATGAGCCCGTTGCAAAGTCAGACGCAACTGCAAAAGCCGACGCTAAAAGCAAAGCCGCTGAAAAACTGGCGGCAAAAAATCTTTATCTCACGCACATCACCAATCGTTCCATCGACTACATCTTGCTTTCGCCCGCACTTGTCAAGATTGCGGTTCCCAAGTCGTTCTTTGTTTTTGGAACGTTGATGCCTGGATCCGATTACGACTATAAAAAAGATCAGCCGCCCGCGGGCTATGCCAGTGATCATTGCCCCATTGCGCTTGATCTGAAAATTGCGGCGACCAACCCCGCGAAGCCAAAGACAGACGCTGCCGCGCCACCTGCCGCTAAGGAAGTTGCGAAATAAATTTCATTTCACACGCGATGATTCACCGCGGCGCGTTGAATGCAGCACCATGTATTTGTGAGACCACCTTGCTGTGAAATGACAACCCGCTGAACACACGGCGCCAGGCAGGACATCACTTCATTTTTGTATGCAGTGAATCGCCACGCAACTCAAGCAGGCGAATGGCTTCGGTCACATCCTTGTCGCCGCGGCCAGAAACATTGATCACCACAATCTCAGTGGCGGGACGGGTCCGCGCGTACTCAAGCGCGGCGTGCACCGCGTGCGCGGTTTCAAGCGCTGGAATAATGCCTTCTTCTTGCGACAGAATGCGGAACGCGTCAAGCGCTTGATCATCCGTGGCGCTCACATACTGAACACGACCCGAATCTTTCCACCAACTGTGCTCTGGACCAACGCCTGGATAATCCAAACCTGCGCTGCATGAATGCACATCGGCGGTTTGTCCCGCCGCGTCTTGCAGCACATACGAAAGCGATCCATGCAACACGCCTGGACTTCCATGCGCCAACGGCGCAGCGTGATCGCCGTATTTAGCGCCGCGGCCGCCAGCTTCAACGCCAATCAATTTCACGGATGCGTCTTGCACAAATGGATAAAAAATTCCAGCGGCGTTGCTGCCACCCCCAACGCACGCGATCACTGCGTCAGGGAGTTGCCCCGTGGCCGACAAACATTGCGCGCGACACTCGCTGCCCATCACGCTTTGGAAGTCGCGCACCATCATTGGAAATGGATGCGGTCCAACAACGCTGCCAATAATGTAATGCGTGTCGCCCACGCTGCCCATCCAATCGCGCATGGCCTCATTGGTGGCATCCTTCAACGTGCGGCTTCCAGTTTCCACCGAATGCACTTTGGCTCCAAGCAGGCGCATGCGAAATACATTCAACGCTTGGCGGCGAATATCTTCCGCGCCCATGTAGACCTCGCACTTCAAACCAAGGCGCGCGCACGCCGTTGCCGTGGCCACGCCGTGTTGACCCGCGCCAGTTTCCGCAATGATGCGCGTGCGACCCATGCGCAACGCCAATAGCGCCTGGCCCATGGTGTTGTTTATTTTGTGCGCGCCGGTGTGCGCCAAGTCCTCACGCTTCAGCCACAATTGCGCGCCGCCCGCGCGCTTGGTGAGTTGCGGCGCCAACGCGAATGGCGTTTCACGGCCAACAAAGTCGCGCAATAATTCATTCAACTGCGCGGTGAAGGTGGGATCGGTGCGCGCCTGCGCGTACGCAAGTTCAAGCTGCTCAAGCGCCGGCACCAATGTTTCCGGCACATAGCGACCGCCGTAGGGACCAAAGCGACCGAGCGAGTTTGGAACTGTTGAAAGCGCGGTTGACATGCAATGATCCTAGCGTGCTGAAATTGAGCGGGATTTAAAATACATGTTCGTCAATTCGGCGCGGGTGAATTGAGTTTCAGAAAAGACACGACTCGAAAAAATGTGAATGGAAGAATAAAGTGCTTCCACAAGGCTTGTATTTGAAATCACAAATCCACTTCAAGACATCGCGTGACATGTCAGGACACGGGTTGTTCTTCAACGGTCCGTGCAAGAACTTTGGGCCCACGGAATTTTTTAGTGAGCGCCGCGACGGGTCCATACACCGTGTAGGTGGTGAAGCAAATCGCCAACGCAACCTGCAACCACCAGATGGCCATGATGATTGGAATGACAATTTGCACAAGCACTGGAAAAGGTTTGCGCCCGCGCAGTCCGCGGTTGATGATGTGCGGATAGCGAATGGTGCTGACCATGGCCAGCGCGCAGAGCAGCGTGATGGCTGGAATAAGCAAACTGGAAGTGGCCTCTATGCGCGGGGGCAAGACGCCGCCGTAACGCTTCACCAGCAAGTGTTGGTGCAGCAAAATTAAACTGGCCACGCAACCAGCTGATCCAGGCGATGGCAAACCACGAAACCACATGTGCGCCGTCACATCATCATTGACTGTTTCGGAATTGAAGCGCGCCAGACGCAGCGCGGTGCAGCAGATGTACACCGCCGCAATGGTCCAAGTTGCTTTGGCGTAGAAATTGTCGGCGTCGGGACCCAGGATATTTGTGCCATGCTCCGCGCCGTAGTAATGGCTGACAAGGCGCAACATCATGAAGGCGGGGGCCACGCCAAAAGTCACCATGTCGCACAGCGAATCAAGTTGCGCGCCCAAATCGCTGGTACTGCGCGTGAGTCTTGCCACGCCGCCATCAAGCGCGTCAAAGAACATGCCAAAGAAAATGAGCGTGCCCGCGACCGTCAACGTGCTCCATCCAAATATTTCACTGGCTTCAACTGGCTTGGCTGCGTAATGAATGGCCGCGAAACCGCACAGCAAATTTCCCAATGTCAGCAGTGTTGGAAGCACCTTGATTCCGCGGGCCACGCGCGTGTCGCGCAATCGTCGGCGCGGTCGTTTTTGTTTTGTGCGTGGAAGTGTTTCAGGCATGGAATTGTCTTTCACTCAAGGATTCACAGCTGGCGTCGCATTGGCCGATGGTTTTTCAATCGAAGATTTGGAGGGAAGAATTGAACTGGACATGTGAGGCACGAATGCCAAAAGAGTAACGCCTTTCACCAGAGTTTCCTTGCCTTGGACATCGGATGATTCCCCCAGTAAAAATTGGCCCGCCGTGGGTGGCAAGGGAGATTCCGAGCCGGGTCCGCGGCCACTTTTGAATGGGCCTTGATTCGCGCTCAGCACAATCAGCACTTCGTTTGGTTGCAAGCACGTTTCAATTCCGGTGTTGTCAATTGGCGTGCCAAGCGGTCGATCCGCGCGCCCGAGTGATTCCTCTTGCAACGCGTCAATCACAAGAATGGATGTCGCGATTTCAATTTGAAAGCATGCGCCAGATTCCGTGGGCGTGGTCCAACCTCGTGCCGCGATTTGTAAAACTTGATTTGCGGTTGTTCGACCGTGGCCGTTCACGGAAAGCGCTTGACCCATTGGAATACTTCGCTTGAACACTTCGCGCCAACTTGGCAATGTTCCATATGAGGTGCGAATATCCATCGAGCCTGTTCCAATCTTTTCGCGCAACAAAGCCATGTCGGATTGATCAACAATGGAAGCAAGGAATCCCTCCTTCAATAATAATTCCGTGGCCAGCATGCTCATGACGGGACGCTTTTGAAATCCAACCACAATGCCTTCCAACTTGGACGTGTCCTGTGTGGTGGTCCATCGAATGACTTCTAAGCCATCCAACTCTTGTCGCTGCGAAGTGTTCATGGAACGTTGATCATTGCCTGCGCAATGTTGCAGCAGAAGCGCCACGCCAAGAAGCGACGCCATGTGTATAGCGCGGCGCACGAGTTGCGTCATGTTGAAATGGAGCTGGCTTCAGGAAAATGATTGATGCGATCAATCATGCGCCGCAGCAAACCAAACGCGCGTTTGGAATAATGAAACTGTAGACGCGGCAAATCGTGGTGCTCATTTTCCGCTTCTAATGCGCCTGTTTGCGTAATGTGACCACTCTTAATCAACGGTCGGAACTCCGTGTCCAACTGCGCAACTTGCTCAGGCAAGAGTTGGCGCTTGAGGCGAATCACAAGATGATCACCCACATAGCGACTGCTGTGGTAGCGATGATAAAAGCGAAGGATGCGCGCGACCGCGTCATCGGGACTGGAGGCGAATTCATACAGCCCAGGATCCTCGGCGCTGATCCAGCCTTGCGCCAAAAGATTTTCAACAACTCCATATTCCCATTGGCGCCAATATCCACGTGGCTTTCCATTGGTATCCGCGCCTTCGACAAGCACAATTGGAACAATGGGGCTCTTGCCAGTTTGAATAAGGGTCAAGACCTCAAAAATTTCATCCATGGTTCCAAAGCCGCCTGGAAAAACCGCGACGGCATCCGAGTGGCTGACAAACATAAGTTTGCGCGTGAAAAAGTATTTGAATGAAATCAGTTTGTCGTCACCCGCGATGATGTCGTTGGCGTTGGTCTCAAATGGAAGTCGAATGGACAAACCGAAACTGGATTCACGGCTTGGACCTTCGTGGCCAGCTTTCATAATTCCGTCGCCGGCGCCAGTGATGGCCATCCAATGTTCCGCCGCCATGGATTGTCCAAAGGAGCGCGCGGCGATGTAGTCGGGGTGGTCTTCAGGAGTGCGCGCGCTGCCGAAGATGCTCACTTTTTGCACGCCGCGGAAACGGTTGAACACGCGGTAGGAGCGGCGAATTTCCTTCACCGCATTCTCAATCAATTTAATTTGCGAGACGTCGCAACCGTCCGACAATAATTTAAGGCCAGTTGCGAGAAGTTCTTCAACGTGGCGGCGGCGTCGCGCGTCAACTTCGCCCGCATGGTCGGCGTGGGTGGCGGAGGCTTCCGTCACAAGCGCGGAAAGTCGGGTGCGGATGCCACTGTCAAGTTCGGGTATTTCACTCATTGTGTCGGATTCGGCTTTGTGGATGTGGAAGGAGTGGATGAAAGATCCCGAGATGGATCTTGTCCTAAACCTGGAAGTGGATTTGCAACAATATGAGGGTCGGAGATCGAACCATTCACATCGACCGCCAAGAGAAGGTCAGTGGCTGCGCCGAACACATCGCTTGCAATTGGAATAATTCCGCGGTTCTTAAATCTCATGCTGATCGTCCAAGAATCAAGATCAAGTGATCCTGATCCCAAGAGTTGGAGTGTAGGGCAAGTGAGATTAAATTTCTCGAAGCGAATTTTGTTCTCTCGTAGATAAAAATCAATTTCGACTTCGTTCAACGCTTGAGAAAGTGGCGGCATGAACTGCGTGACTTGCAATAGGCGCAACGCCAAAGGCAGGTCACCTAATTTTGCGTTCAACCCTTTTAGTTTTCCACGGCCCTCGCGTTCGCGATCGCCCGAAATTTCGCCACCAAGAGCGATCATGGCGTTGAAATTTCCATCCTCAGTGTTGGCCGCCGTGCTTGGAACCCCGCCCACAATGGCTTGTGAAAGATCGCTTCCAGCCACGCCAATATTCACTTTCCATGGGCGCGTTCCTTCGCCTTGCACTAGCGCGTCAAGCCAAACGCGGCCGCCGTACAAAGCGCCTTCCAACTTTGGAATGTTGAAATTTCCATTCGCGGAATTTGTGATAAGCGCGCCTTGGATGTTTGTGACGGCGCGGTTTTGAATGAATAGATTTCCATCATCAATGTCTAAACGCATGCCGTTGATGGGACCGCCAATGTCACTGCCAAGTTTGATTTGAGCGTTGATGCCAACAAGTTGTGGACCGCAATTCAGTTGCGCGTCGGTCAAGGTCAGATCCGCGCAGAAGTCGGCGCCTTCATGTTGTGGTGGCATTGTGAATTTGCCATTGGTGATTTCAAAGGCGCCCTCGCTTTGAAATTGGGACTTTTCAAGGCGATCTTGCAAAGTCGTTGGCAACACTTTAAAGAACACTGGATCGACAAATTGAAAATGGGCATCCAGTGCGATCGCATCGGTGGCGTTCTTGTTGGTTGCTCCAAATGGCACGGAGCCATTGGCGGTCATGGTTCCAATATTCGCGTTCATGTCATTGAATTCAAGAAGCATGTCGTGGACTTGCATTGAATCATCGATCAACTCAAAGTAGCCGCACGGAATTTCAATGGTGGCGAAACCGGGATCAAGGTTGAAGATGACATTGCTTGGGTCAACCATGACGCGGCGACGCGCGGGTTGACCATGGTTCTCCATGAAATGAACATCGGCGTTGATGGTGCCCGTTGGATTGCAATCGCCCCACGTCAGCATGGATTCATCGCGTTTGTCAGCCGGTAAAAAGCCAAAGATCCAGCGATCAATTGGAACATTTTTTGCCGTGGCTTGAAACCAGCGTTGCTTTGCATCAAGCGTGGCAAAGCCCTGCGCGGTCACTTCACCGCCGCCAATAAATCCATTCAGTGCATCAAGTGAAGTGGCGGCATCGGTCACGTTCACTTGCGCTGTCACATTCTTGAGATCAAAACCATTGGGCAGAATTTGATCGGCGTCGGCGGGAGCGGCCGCGGTGTTCTGGCGCGGGGTGATTGACCCTTTGGTCAATCCAAGATTGAAATTCCACGTGGTGCTTTCATCGGCAAGCGCGCCAATTTTTCCTTGGCCATTCAATTGGCCTTGAAGATTGATTTGCTGCAGCATGCGCGCGGCGGGGGACAGATTTTTTCCAGGCCACCCAATGATCGCCGGCGAATTTTTGGATGTCTCAAATGGAATCGCCGCCAGCAACAAGGGATTCACAGTGTCATTTTCAAACGTGATGGTTAAATCTGGAAAAACTTTTCGATCTTCACCATCGCGTGGAATGTTGATGATGCCTCCAATGGTGACGGCGGCATTTGATTGAGTTGTGAGTTTCCATTTCTCCTCTGGAAGCCGTACGACGGTGTCCTCCAAAATAATTTTTCCAGAATTCACGTGCACTGGATAGGGAAAGCGCGAGCAAATCACATTGGCGTCGCGCAAGGTGACCGCGCCAGTTGTTTTGACATTGGCTCCGCCCTTGACCGCGCGTTCCACGCGCAAATCAACATTGCAGCGGCCTTCAAATTGAAATTCATTGGGCTTCAACAGTCCGGCGGCAATCAGACTTTCTTGCGCGGCGTGGTCGTACAAAAGCTCGAACACTTTCTTGGGTCCAAACAAAAACGATTTTTTCAACGCCTCGTCAATGGGCAAATCAGCCGCGGTAATGTGCAGATCAACACCAGCGTCGTCGCCTGGTTGTGTGACCGTTCCAGTGATGTCCACGATCGCGCCGCCACTGCCTTTGCCTTGCAGGGAGACAATCGTGACGGTGTCGTTGTTCAAATCAATCTTCGCGTTGACATCGCTCAGCAAATACGGAAAGAGAAAATATCCGCCGGATGCTTCTCGGATATTCAGCGTTCCCTTGTTGGTCAGGGCTTGTGGTGTCGTGATGCCAGCGGAGTCCTTCTTGGCGATGGCGCGCGAAATGGTGATATCCAAATCAACGTCCCACGTCTTTGCCAGCAAGTTGCCAAGGACTTGCACGGCGGGCTTGGGCAATTCAACCCCGTCATAGTCCATTTCATTTTTCTTGGTCAACGCAAAATTATGAATTTTCACGGTGGCTTCAACGCCACTTCGGTCAAAAACATCTTTGAACCACTCTTGCGCGTCGTCCATTGAAGTTGGCTGATCATCGGAAGGCAATCGAATTTCAAGGCCCAGCTGAATTGGCACCGCAAGGCTGCGCGCCTTTGTGCTGTCAAGTTTGCCAATAAAGTTCTCAAACTTCAGCATATTTTGTTGAAAACGAACGGTTCCGCTGTCGACTTGCATGCGCGGAAAACCAGTTTGAAGTCGCGGCGGGTCCTTCACATCGCTCGCGGTTTTAATATTGTCCGGAAGCGGCGGAAGTTTTTTGGGCTCATAGCGAACCCATTCTGTTTCGTAGCCGGGAAGTGGAATAGTGGCCTGCACATTGCTCAACGTCAGAGTGGCCTCATCAAGCAGGCGATCCGGTCGCCCGCTGACCTTGATCAAATCAATGGATCCAGTCAAGTTGATATTTTTCCACGCGGTTTCCAGCGAGTAGGGAAACATGGGCAGAAGTGATTCAACAAAAGAAAGTCCAGTGATGGTCATGCTGTAGGCGAATGTGTTTTGATTGACATTGCCATCAAGTGAAAGCGTGCTTTTTTTCTCAGTCGGCGTTGGGTTTGCATTTGGAATTTCATGCAGCGCAAATTTGAAATCGGAGGGCGAATGTGCATCGGGTTTCAAGGATCCATTAAACGAATGTTGGCCTTCCATCCTGATGTTGTTTTTTGCGTCCACCGTAAGCGAGACAATTTGAAGGTTGTCCAAACTTGCTTGGCGGACTTCAATGGGAGAGCTGCCCGAGCCCATGCGTGGTTGAAGCGCCATGAGATTAAAAATGCCATGGGCATTGGCGCGTTCGGCGATATTGACCACAACCGAATCGACATGGATGTCGTGCACCAGAACTTTTCCAAGCAGCAAATGCAGCGGGTTGAACGTTACGTCGATTCCATTCACGCGAATCAGTTCCTTGGTCTTGCCCGGCCACGTGGGCGCAAGAACAGCCATGGATTCCACGGTGAGATTTCCCCAGCCGTTCCAATGCGCGTTTGTCACCATGGTCTCGGCGCCGCTTTCTTTGGTGACCACCGCGGCGATGACCCAATTCAAGGATGGCGTGAAACGCAGCAGGCACCAAATCGAAATCGCCAACGCCAAGGCGGTGATTGAAATTTTTCGCCGCCTCTGCCAAATCATTTGGACATGCGTCAGAATTCTGTTGGTCAGCCTGTTGCGGTGGAACACTTTTTCATTCTACGAGATTCGCCAAATCAACTACGGCTCGTATCCTGTTGTAATCATGCTTGAAGCCACTCCAGGACAGTTTGAACTCTCAGCGATTTTTCGCATGTCGCTGGTGGTTGTTGGTTGCGGTGTCTTGGCTGCTTTGGCGCTTCTCTTTGTGAAATCCGCGCTGCGTAGGCGCGTGAATGAAATGAAAGTTGGCGCGCGTCGCACCACAAAAGTGGTGGATGCTTGGAGTGAATCCGCCAAGAGAATTGATGGTGGTTCATGAGGCCGCTGGCCATGGTCATCGGGGCGTCGCAGCGAGTTGGGCGGGCGGTGGCTTTGGAATTGGCGCGCGCCGGATTTGATTTGGTGGCGACCTTTCATACCGACCAGGTGGGCGCGAATGAAACATGTTCAATGGCCGTTGCCCTTGGCGCCAAAGTCACGTTGTTGAAATTGGATCTTGCTGATACGGAAGCAACCTTGCAGGCGGTGCGTTCGCTTGCGCTGGACTCGCTTGACGCGTTGATTGTGTCGGCGGGAATGTGGGAAAAAGATTTGGTCGATGGTCAACAGAGCGCGCAAGCGGCGAAATTGATGCGCGTCAACGCCACCACTCCAATGGAGTTGGCGCGAATGTTGTCGCCCGCGCTGCGCCGATCAACGCTGCCGGGTGGCGCCTCCGTGATGGCGTTCGGCGACATCCATGTGGACTTTCGTCCAATGAAAGAGTTCACTCATTACTTAGCCAGCAAATCTGCGCTGCAAAAAAGTTTTCGTAATTTGGCTCTTGAACTGGCGCCGCATATCCGTGTGAATGTGATTGTTGCCGGCGTGATCGCGTGGCCGCAGAGCATGGGCGCCAACGAACTCGCGGCGTATGTGGAGCGCGTTCCACTTGGCAGAGTTGGAACACCCAATGACGCCGCGTCGTTGGTTCGTTTTGTGACCATGGAAGCGCCCTTCATGACGGGAAGCGCCATCACGCTTGATGGCGGGCGCTCGCTTGGTCACGATGTTGGTTGAATAGATTTTGCGCTCGCAAAGCCAAAAAAATACGTACGACATTCGCAATTGAAATTAATCTCGTTGGAAGTTGTGTGGATCGCATCACGGGGCATGCGGCAAAATATTTTTTATGGATGCTGCGGCTGACGCGCCATAATTTCGCTTTGCACCAGATCAAAGTACGCCTGTGGCGCGTTGGCTTGACGGGCTTTTTCCAGCAAAATCAAAGCGGTTTCTTGCTGGCCAGCGCGCGACCAACTGCGCGCGGCTTCCAACAAAGGCTGCGGACGCATCATGGTTGTGGCGGCAAGTCGCTCCCACACTTCGGCGCTTTGCGCGTGCTTGCCGGCGTCGCTGAGGCATTGCGCGCATAGTTCAAACGTGGCCTGATTCGCGCTGCCAATGGAAATGCCGCCAAGCAATATGTCGGCGGCTTCGTTGGGTTTGCCAACGGCGCGCAAAATAGTCGCGGCGCGAAAACGAATTGCGGCATCTTGCGGCGCCAACGTGCGTGCGCGTTGCATATGTTCAAGCGTGCGTGGCACATCGCCCACTTGTGAAAGCGCCTCGGCCCAACCCATTTCAATATCGGGCGAGTCGGGATTCAATTTCAGCGCTCTTTCAAAAAGTTCAATTGAAGAATTGGGTTGCGCCGACGCGTTCCACATCATGGCTTCCAAATACAGATGTTGCGGATTTCCCGGTTCTAGTTTGCCGGCTTTCTGATGAAAGCGGATCGCGTTCTCAATGGATCCCGCGGAAAATGCGGCAATGCCCGCGGCGGATTGAAGACCGGGACTTGTGGGTCGCTCCTTTGCGGCCTTTGCGTATGCGGCTGCTGTTTCAACTCTAAGTTCAGCGGTTGGATTCGCGTTGCACTGGCTCAACAACGCGCGCGCCAACGCTTCGCTTGCAATTGGATCGCTTGGCGCCTTGGCCGCAAGTTCACGCGCCACTCGCAACGCATTTTCAAATTGGCCCGCGTCAATCAAGCGGTCCATCGCCTGAACGCTTGCTTGCACTTGCGCCGCCGAAAGCGCGGGCGATGACTTGTGATCTCCGCACGACGCGACAAAATAAATTGCCGCCAAGAGCAGGCATCCAAGAGCAGGTGGTCGGTAGTATTGTTTGGACATGTCGCAAACTCACAAGCCAGAACAAACGCAAGAAGCACACGCAGTGATCGCCAACGCTGGCGTTGAAGTTGATGCCAGTGGCTTGCCGAAATCCTACCGACCAAGCGACCATGAAAGCGAGATCGCCAAACGTTGGCGCGACGCGGGTTGTTTCAAGGCCAATCCCCAATCCAAAGCCCAGCCTTTCACCATGTTTATTCCGCCGCCCAATGTCACTGCGGCTTTGCACTTGGGGCACGCTCTCAACAACACGTTGCAAGACACATTGGCCCGCCACGCGCGCATGCGTGGGTGCGATGTGTTGTGGATGCCAGGCACGGATCACGCGGGTATCGCCACGCAAACTGTGGTTGAGCGGCGCTTGGCGTTGCAAGGCAAGAAGCGCACTGATTTTTCGCGCGATGAATTTGTGGCGCAAGTGCAAGCGTGGAAAGATGAATATGAGCGCGTCATTCTTGAGCAACTTGTCGCCATGGGTTGCTCGTGCGACTTTGATCGCACGCGTTTCACCATGGATCCAGTGTGCGCCTCCGCGGTGCGTGAAGGTTTTTTCAGGTTGTTTAAAGATGGTTTGATTGAGCGCGGTCGGCGCCTTGTGAATTGGGATCCCAAAACCAAGACGGCCATTGCCGACGACGAAGTGGTCATGCGCGATGTCGAAGGAAAAATGTGGTACTTGAAATATCCGCTGAGCGATGGTTCAGGCACGATCACCGTGGCCACCACTCGTCCCGAGACCATGCTTGGCGACACCGCGGTTGCCATGAATCCAAAAGATCCGCGCGCGGCCAGTTTGCGCGGCAAGACAATTCGCTTGCCAATTGTTGGACGCGAAATTCCAATCGTGGAGGACGACTATGTTGTCATGCCTGTTTCCATGGGCGGCGATGCCAGCGACGCCAAGGCCGAGGTTGCGACTGGGTTCTTAAAAGTCACTCCCGCGCATGACCCGAATGATTTTGACATTGGTCGCCGCCACTCTCTTGCGGTGATCAATGTGCTTGGTCCAGACGGCGCGATTTCAGATCGCCATGGTTGGCAAGATGTGTCCGCGGATGCGAAAGCGTTTGTTGGTTTGTCACGCGAGGACGCGCGCAAGGCGATTGTGAATTGGTTCAAGGTGAATGGTCTTCTGGAAAATGAGCGGCCGTGGAAACATGCCGTGGGTCACAGCGATCGAAGCGGCGTGGCGATTGAACCATGGTTGAGCGATCAATGGTTTGTGCGCGTGACGGACGAACGTTTGCGCGGCGCGGCGCTTAAGGCCATGGCGCCCGATCAATTCGAAGGCGCGTCGCCCGCGGGCAACGCAGTGGGCGACGGCGAAATTCGTTTCTTTCCGCCGCGATATGCAAAGACATTTCAACATTGGCACGAGTCGCTGCGCGATTGGTGCATTAGCCGGCAATTGTGGTGGGGGCACCGTATTCCGGTGTGGACCCGCGACGCCAAAGATGAGGCGCTCACGCAATCCACTTCACTGCGCGGCAGTGCAATGATCGCGGTGGATTCCAAGTGGTCAAAGATGGGCGCGGCGCACCGCATGCGCAAGCGCGACGATGGCAGCGTTGAGGAATCCGTGTGCTTGCCCCTAGAGCTTGATCATGTTGCGGCGCAATTACTCGCGGCTGGTTTTGTTCAGGACCAAGATGTTCTTGACACCTGGTTCAGTTCGGCGCTCTGGCCACTGGGCACGCTGGGTTGGCCGCATCCAGAAAAATTTCCAAACATGAATGGCATGCTTGAGCGTTACAACCCAAGCAGCGTGCTCAGCACCGCGCGCGACATCATCACATTGTGGGTGAGCCGCATGACCATGTTCAATCGTTATTTCTTGGGCGGAAAAGTTCCATTCAAGCATGTCTACATTCATCCCGTCATTCAAGATGGTTTCGGTCAGCGCATGAGCAAGAGTTTGGGCAACGGACTTGATCCGCGCGATGTCATTCACAGTCACGGCGCCGACGCGTTGCGTTTCACATTGCTTGACTTGACCACCGACACGCAAGATGTGCGCGTGCAGATTGACATGATTGATCCTGAGAGTGGCGAAACATTCGAGCCTGAATTCATGCGCGCTCCAAGCGGCCACATGGTGGCGGCGCCAATTCAGAAAAGTCGAAAAACGCCTGCAAAGACAATGGTTTCCACCTACGGCGCGGCCAGTGGTTTAGCCACTCCTAGCGCCGCGCAGCCATTGGCGCGCAACACCTCAAGCCGCTTCGACATGGGTCGCAATGTGGCCACCAAACTTTGGAACGCGTCGCGCTTTGCGTTAATGAACACGCCGCAGCCCGCGCTTGAAGTTGATCCCGCCACGCGGCCACTTCTGGATCGTTGGATGTTGTCGCGCGTGGCCGGCGCATTGGCGCGCGCCGATCGCGCGTTGGCGGAATATCGCTTCAGTGATTTTGCCGCCGCTGGCTATGACTTATTGTGGCGCGACTTTTGCGATTGGTTCTTGGAGGCCGCCAAGCCAACAGCCAAGAATGATCCCGCGCAACAATGCGTGATGGCGTGTTCACTCAGCGCCATTGTTCGTTTATTTCATCCAGGCATGCCGCATGTGACCGAGGCGTTGTGGAGCGCGGTGAACAAGCACGCGGCGTGCATCGTGCGCGGTCTTGAAATGAAATCGACAGACATGTTGGCTACATCGTCGTGGCCAGTGGCTCATGCAAGTTTGATCGACACCAAAGCGGAGGCTGATTTCGCGCGCGCGCAAACGTTGGTTGAAGCCATTCGAAATGTTCGCGGCGAACGTCAAGTGAATCCCAAGAAGCGCATCAAGTTGTTGGCCAGCGCCAAAGCGTTGCACGTGGTCACGCTTGCGGGTGGCGTTGTTGAAACACTGTCCGGCGTGGACGGGGTGTTGCCACTCACGCATGCGCGTTCGCCAACCGCCGCCGCAATGACCTTTGAGGGCGAAGAATGCTGGCTTGATGGCTTGGTGGATGCGCTTGATATTGGCGCGGAACGCGCGCGTTTAACAAAGTTGCTCGCGGATCGACAGCGCGCCGTGAGCGGCTACAAAGGCAAGTTGTCCAACGCCGGCTACGTGGCCAAGGCGCCGCCGCAAGTGGTGCAAGACACGCAGAAAATGTTGCTTGACGCAGAGGCTGAACTTGCCACGGTTGAGCGATCACTGCGGGAGCTGGCCTAAGTTTTATTGAATGCTTGTTGAAATGTGTTTGCATAGAGTGTGAATGTTGAAATTGTGCATGGACAAAAACAAAGCTATTTTTGTGACGGTCATTCTTGCGTGCGCTGCGGGTTGCAGCGCGCCAAGTGTTCCAACTGCATCTTCAACCACAACCAGCGAGGTGCATCCAACCGCGATCGCGGATTCCATTTCCAAAAATGTTGTTGAGGGATCGTGGAGCGATGGCGGTGACCACGGCGTTGTGGTTCGGACTCCACATTACAATTTAAAATTGGCGCTGCGCGATCAAGCATTTCGTGATCGATTGCCTGACTTCATGGAGACTTGTTTTGTGGCCTACTCAAGCGCGCTTGGTCCCATTGCAATCCCAGAGGGGCCTTTGGAAATGTATATATTTGGTGAGCGTGCGTTGTGGGAAAAATGGACTCGCGCCAAATTGGGTCGCGACGCCGAAATT
>SERZ01000043.1_pt1 | contig 68049 bp, 66 predicted proteins | sample 3171461 | NCBI WGS metagenome assembly SERZ01 (sample SAMN06051861, study PRJNA518727) | freshwater metagenome | biome: subpolar coniferous forest; feature: holomictic lake; material: water; isolation source: holomictic Lake 227, 6 m depth | place: Canada: near Kenora, Ontario | collected... | reverse complement strand
CATTCCTAACGCTACATCTTGAGTAAATCCTTTTTCACCCAATTGACGGAACACGCTGCAAACTCTGGCGTGTGCGTATTGAACGTAAAAAACAGGATTTTCGTTTGATTTTGATTTCGCGAGTTCTAAATCGAAATCCATGTGCTGTTCAGAACGGCGCATCACATAAAAAAACCGCGCGGCATCTCTGCCCACTTCGTCGCGCAATTCGCGCAAAGTTACGAATTCACCAGAGCGCGTGGACATAGACACTTTTTCTTCGCCACGCCACAAGCTGGCAAATTGAACGAGCAAGACGTTTAATTTTGTGGCATCTGCGCCTAAAGCGGTCAAAGCCGCTCGAACTCGTGGAATATAACCGTGATGATCCGCACCCCAAATATCGATTAACACGTCAAAACCACGTTCCAATTTGTTCCAATGGTAAGCAATATCGGACGCAAAATAAGTCGGTTGACCATTATCACGAATCACCACACGGTCTTTTTCGTCGCCCAATTCGCTCGATTTAAACCAAATCGCACCGTCTTTTTCGTATAAATAATTATTCGACTTCAAAACCGCCAAGGCTTTGTCAATTGAACCGTCATCCATCAACGAACGTTCTGAAAACCATTGATTGTAAGTCGTGCCAAATTCGGCTAAATCGTCTTTGATGTCGTCCAAAATATCATTCAAACCCGTATCGAAAACCACGCGGTAATCAGCGTTCAGTAATTCTTTGGCGCGTGAAATTAGCGCGTCGATGTAAATTTCTTTGTCGCCGCCTTCGGGTTCATCAAGTGGCAAATCAGCGAAAACGATTTCGCTTGAATGGGCGAATTTTTTACCGTGTTGATTAACTAATTTTTGAGCAATATCGCGCACATAATCGCCGCGATAAGCGTTGCTGGGAAATATGAATGTTTCGCCGCTGGCTTCTAAATAGCGCAACCAAACGCTGGTCGCTAGAATATCCATTTGTCGTCCCGCGTCGTTGACGTAGTATTCACGATGCACGTCAAAACCTGTGGCGGTTAATAAATTTCCCACGACCGAACCATACGCCGCGCCGCGTCCGTGTCCAACGTGCAAAGGCCCTGTAGGATTTGCGGATACAAATTCGACTTGAACTTTTTTGCCCGCGCCGATTTGGCTTTTACCGAACAATCTACCTGCCGCGTGAATGTCTGCAATGACTTGATATTGCGCGTTGGAATTCATGAAAAAATTGATAAATCCTGCGCCCGCAATTTCAACTTTTGAAATCGCTTCGTTTATCGGTAACGCGGCAATAATTTGTTCAGCCAGTTGGCGCGGATTGGTTTTGGCTGGTTTTGCCAACATTAACGCGATATTCGTAGCAAAATCACCGTGCGCCGTGTCGCGGGTGCGTTCAATGTGAACGGTAGGATTTAAATCGGCGGGTAAAATTTCTTGCGCTTTTAATGCCGCGACAGCTTGAGAAATAAGGGTTTCGAGTTGTTTTTTCATGGTGTTACAAATAGTCTAAAAATTAGGGCGCATTATCCATTAAAGTGACCGATTTATCAAAAATGCCGCAAGACCCTGTCTCTTCAGGTCGGGTATGTAGCGGCATACTCGGCGTGATTTGCTACTGTTGAATAATTTCAAAAAATCGGCTGAAAAATTAGCCATGTTGCAACGCAAGTTAAAACACAAAAAGAAGTTTTCGCAAAACTGGCTCAAACAAAAAGCCAAAATTACGCATCGCTATCTGACACAAGCTAAATTCGTTTGTGTGGAATGTGGCTATAACAATAACGTTGACGTAGTCGGCGCAATCAATGTGTTAACCCGAGGTCTATCGCGGGCTAGAGTCTGTGAATTGAACCGTGCGGTAAGGCGGTCAGCAGCAGAAACCCGCAGGTAATAGCGATAGTCGCCCGCTCCTTAGCAATAAGGAATCCCCGTTCCATTTAGGGCTGGGAGGAGGTCAAGTGTTGCCCGTTGCACTCAAAAAATTACATCGACAACGCACGCACAATTAAAAATTATAATACAATGCACCGATTACAATTTTTACCGAGTGAGCAATCATGACAGAACTTATGAGCAGTGGCATAGAATTGATGTTTGCGGGCATGGGCATTGTGTTTTTATTTTTGACCATGCTTGTCATCGTTATCAACACGATGTCTGGATTGATACAGCGTTACTTCCCTGAAGAACCTGTATCCAGCATCAGCATTCCTATTGCCAAAAATACCGCGATCGATAAAAGTTATATCGCCGCGATAACTGCCGCGATACACCAATATCGCAGCACCCACTAATACTTAATCACACCTTCCAACCCTTGCCAATCAAACGCTAAACAGTTGCTAATAAAAACTGGACAGCAAAAGGAGAGATATTAAAAATGGCTATTAACACCCAAAAATTAGGCATCACCGAAGTGGTTTTGCGTGACGCACATCAGTCTATTTTAGCTACGCGCATTCGTACCGAAGATATGTTACCGATTTGCGCTCAATTAGATGAAATCGGTTACTGGTCAATTGAATCATGGGGCGGCGCAACGTTTGATGCGTGCATTCGTTATTTGGGCGAAGACCCGTGGGAAAGATTACGTTCATTAAAAGCGGCGATGCCGAAAACGCCACAACAAATGTTATTGCGCGGTCAGAATTTACTCGGTTATCGCCATTATGCCGACGATGTGGTCGATAAATTTATTGAGCGTTGCGCGGTGAATGGCATTGACGTATTTCGTATTTTCGATGCGATGAACGATATGCGTAACATTGAACATTCGATTAAAGCGGTTAAACAAACGGGCAAACACGCACAAGGCACCATTTCTTACACGACCAGCCCGGTTCATACGTTACAAACGTGGCTGGATTTAGGCAAAACGATTGAAGATATGGGCGCGGATTCGATTTGTATTAAGGATATGGCGGGATTATTGAAACCGTACGAAGCCTTTGAACTTGTGTCGAAATTGAAAAAAAGTACGGCGATTCCGATTCATTTACATTGCCACGCGACCACCGGTTTAAGCGTCGCCACGTTAATTAAAGCCATCGAAGCAGGCGTTGATAACGTCGATACCGCGATTTCATCTTTGAGTATGACGTACGGTCACAGCCCCACCGAAACCATCGTTGCCAGTTTAGAAGGCGAAAAACGGGCAACAGGTTTGGATTTAATTAAACTCGAAGACATCGCGCATTATTTTCGCGACGTGCGTAAAAAATACGCCCAATATGAAGGCGGTTTGAAAGGCGTTGACGGTCGAATTTTGGTGTCGCAAGTGCCAGGTGGCATGTTGACCAATATGGAAAGTCAGCTTAAAGAACAAGGTGCGGCGGATAAATTTGACGAAGTGATGAAAGAAATTCCGCGCGTGCGTGAGGATTTGGGTTTCATTCCGTTGGTTACGCCGACTTCGCAAATTGTTGGTACGCAAGCCGTGATGAACGTGATGAATGGCGAGCGTTATAAATCGATTACCAAAGAAACCGCCGCCGTTTTAAAAGGTGAATATGGCGTAACTCCCGCGCCCGTGAATGCTGAATTACAAGCCAAAGTTTTAAATGGCGCACAGCCGATTACTTGTCGTCCAGCCGATTTAATCGACGCGGAAATGGATAAATTGATTGCCGATGTTCAAGAAAAAGCCAAAATTGAAAATGTAAAATTGACCGGAAATGTGGAAGAAGACGCTTTAATTAACGGTTTATTTGCACAAGTAGGTTGGAAGTTTTTGGCGAATCGTAATAATCCGAGCGCATTTGAACCTAAACCTGATGCCGCAGCGTTTGCCGCTGACAATGCACCGAAAAAAGAGTCAGGCGTTGAAACCTACACCGTCAATGTCGATGGCAAAAACTTCAATGTTGCCGTGGCGGCAGGCGGAACGGCGTTAAATATCCAAGCGGTTTCCCATCATGCGGCACCGTTAGCGGCTGTTGCGGGAAGTGGCGCAACCATTGCTGCACCAATGTCGGGTAACATTTTAAAAGTGTTAGTCGATGTTGGTAGCGAAATAAACGAAGGCGATGTCGTTGTGTTAATGGAAGCGATGAAAATGGAAACCGAAGTTCGTTCTAAATTCACCGGCGTAGTCAGCGCAGTTCATGTGAAAGAAGGCAACGCGGTGGCTGGTGGCAATGTGTTAGTTTCTTTATAAAGGTTGTCATGGAAAATTTAATTTCATTGTGGCACAGCACCGGCATTTATAACTTTACCGGTGGTCAGGCATTTATGATGCTCATTGGCTTTTTATTGTTATTTTTAGCAATCAAAAAAGGCTTCGAGCCATTGTTATTATTGCCGATTGGCTTTGGCGCAATTTTGAGTAACATTCCTGTTGCGGGCATTGCTGAAGAAGGCGGCATTCTGCATTTCTTGTATTACGGCATTAAGTTAGGCATTTTTCCGTTGCTGATTTTTATGGGCGTGGGCGCGATGACCGATTTTGGCCCGATGATTGCCAATCCTAAAACGTTATTATTAGGCGCAGCGGCGCAAGTCGGTATTTTTGCATCGTTAATTGGCGCGTTGGCGTTAAATATCATTCCAGGTTTGGAATTTTCGCTGAAAGATGCGGCGGCGATTGGCATTATCGGCGGCGCAGATGGACCAACCGCCATTTATGTCGCGTCGAAACTCGCACCCGATTTACTCGGTGCAATTGCCGTTGCCGCTTACTCGTATATGGCGTTGGTGCCGTTAATTCAACCACCCATTATGCGGGCGTTGACGACCGAAGCTGAACGCAAAATCGAAATGCAGCAACTGCGTCACGTCAGCAAAACCGAAAAAATTCTGTTTCCACTCACGTTGTTATTGTTATCGATTTTATTGTTGCCTTCTGCCACGCCGTTGGTGGGCATGTTTGCGTTGGGTAATTTAATGAATGCAAGTGGTGTGGTCGATCGTTTAAGTCAAACGGCACAAAACGAATTGATTAACATCGTGACGATTTTCTTAGGATTAGCAGTCGGTTCAAAACTGAGTGCTGAAGCATTTTTACAAGTCAAAACGCTGGGCATTTTAGCGTTAGGCGCGGTGGCATTTGCGATTGGAACGGCAGCCGGTGTGATGATGGCAAAATTGATGAATCGATTTAGCGATACACCGATTAACCCGTTAATTGGTGCGGCGGGCGTTTCTGCTGTGCCGATGGCAGCGCGAGTAGCGAATAAAATTGGTTTAGAAAGCAATCCACATAATTTTTTATTGATGCACGCAATGGGGCCAAACGTGGCAGGCGTAATTGGTTCGGCAGTAGCAGCGGGTGTTTTACTGAGTTTAATTAAATAGTTTTCTGCCGCTTTTCCAAAATAAAAAACCGCCCTTTTGCATCATGCTGAGGCGGTTTTTTTTTGAAAAAAAATCGGGTCAAAAAGTAATTTATTTGAATGGAAGATCGGTGAATTACTTGCTGATTACCAATGGTAGCTTTTAGCTATCTTGCCAATGTAACAGCTTTTTTTAATACTTCAAAATAAAAATACGATACAAAATAAATACTTGCTCACCACCAAAAAAAGTTGTATCCTTCGATTGCCGATTTGAATCTGTTTTTTCGGTGATTGGTTTGAATTTCTTTTGAATTACTCAATAAACTTTTGGAGCGCATCATGGCTATTATTCGTTATGAACCTTTGGGTTTGCTAAGTCAGTTACAAAAAGAGTTATCACGTTCTTTCACTAATCTGGGCAATGAGTTCGGTGAAGGTTCACTTTTAACAGCTGAGTGGATGCCAGCAGTTGATGTGAAGGAAGAAGAGAATCAATTTGTGATTCACGCCGATATTCCAGGCGTGAAACCCGAAGACATTGAACTTAATCTGGAAGCAGGTGTTTTAACGATTAAGGGTGAAAAATATTCTGAATCGAAGACCGAAAAAGAAGGTTACAAGCGGGTGGAACGTACACAAGGTGCGTTTTATCGTCGTTTTAGTTTGCCTGGTGTGTCTGCTAATTCAGAAACCGTTGCCGCAAAATTCAAAAACGGGGTGTTGGAAATTACGATTCCTAAGTGCGAGGCTGAGAAGCCAAAACGTATCACCATTTCTACGGAAGAGTAGATTTTCTGTAGAGTAAAGCATTAGAACAGGGATGTTCCGTATTCGATTTGTTTTGTGCAAATGGGAGAAATAAAATGAATGATCAAGTTATTATGGTGGCGGGAGCTGTGTTACTCATCGTAGTGGGCGTGCAAACTTACATGATTTTCCAGTTAAACGACAAAATAAAACAATTAAGCCAACAAGACGATTCACCTTTTTGGCAACCGATTAAAAAACCACTTTTACCCGCAATTTTCCCTTTCAAACTCACTTTAATCGATCCATTTTCTGATAATCAATTTTGGAATCTTTACGAAGAAATACAACGTATGCAGGCGCAAATGGAGCAAATTTTCGGTGATTCATTTTCGTGTTTTCACGGCAATCATCCTTTCGGAAGTTTTGATGAAAACGGAAAGTGCGAAAGAAAGTAATGAGGATAATGGTAAATATCAACGGCGTGAGCGTTTCATTGGCAGGATTCATTGTATTTTGACGTTACCAGGCACTGCAAATGCAACGAAAATGACAACCGATTACACGAATCGGGTGTTGACCTTCACGATTCCGGAGCAATCTGTTTGAGTTGTGCTTGTTCCCACGTCGAAACGTGGGAACGCTGAAATTTCTGCTTAATTATTCAAATGTGCCACCAACCACCGTGCCATAACATCTTCTGTCATATTTTTACGGCGGGCGTAATCCACGAGCTGGTCTTTATCAATTTTACCCACGTTGAAATACTGCGATTGTGGATGCGCGAAATACCAACCGCTTACCGCTGAAGCCGGATACATCGCAAAGTTTTCAGTCAATTCAATCGTGGTATTTTCAGTCACATTCAACAACGCAAATAATTTTGCTTTTTCAGTGTGGTCAGGACACGCCGGATAACCTGGCGCAGGACGAATGCCTTTGTAATTTTCGTGAATCAACGCTTCATTATCTAAACTTTCGTCGCTGGCATAACCCCAGTATTCTTTGCGAACCAGCAAATGCAAGTACTCCGCAAACGCTTCAGCTAATCTGTCCGCCAACGCTTTCAACATAATCGCGCTGTAATCGTCATGGCCTTTTTCAAATTCAGCGAGTTTCGTTTCGATGTTAATCCCCGTCGTCACGGCAAATCCACCGATATAATCCACCACGCCGCTTTCGATTGGCGCGACAAAATCCGATAAACAAAAATTTGCACGACCAGGTGCTTTCACGTTTTGTTGACGTAAATGATGCAACGTTTCAATCACTTCTTGGCGTGATTCGTCCGCATATAATTGAATATCATCATCCACCGAATTTGCAGGGAAGAAACCAATCACGGCGCGGTTTTCTAGCCAATTTCCAGCAATAATTTTTTCGAGCATTTCTTGCGCTTCGGCGAATAATTTACGCGCCACATCGCCGACCACTTCATCATTTAGAATTTTCGGATAACCGCCCGCGAGTTCCCACGTTTGAAAAAAGGGCGACCAATCGATATATTTTGCCAGCGTTTCGAGCGACACATCGTCAATCACTTTCACGCCTAAAAATGACGGTTTGGCGGGGTGATTTGTCCAAACGTGTTTATTTTTACGCGCATTTTCTAACGAATGTTGCAGCGTTTTGGCTTCTTTGCCTTTGTGACGCTCACGCACTTCAACGTATTCCGCCCGAATGCTTGCCATATAATCGGTGGCTAATTCACCGCTCAACAAATTACTCGCCACGCCCACCGCGCGGGATGCGTCGGTCACATAAACCACGGCATTTTTATAATGCGGTTCGATTTTCACAGCGGTATGAGCGCGAGAAGTCGTCGCGCCACCAATCAACAACGGAATCGTAAAACCTTGGCGTTGCATTTCTTTGGCGACGTGAACCATTTCATCGAGCGACGGCGTAATTAAACCGCTCAAACCAATAATATCAACCTTTTCAAGCCGCGCAGTTTGCAAAATCTTTTCGGCTGAAACCATTACGCCCAAATCAATCACGTCGTAATTGTTGCATTGCAAAACTACGGCAACGATGTTTTTGCCGATGTCGTGAACGTCGCCTTTCACGGTTGCCATCAAAATTTTGCCGTTACTTTGACGGTCGGCGGCAGATTTATCCGCTTCCATAAACGGCATTAAATACGCGACGGCTTTTTTCATGACTCGCGCCGATTTCACCACTTGCGGCAAAAACATTTTGCCCGCACCAAACAAATCGCCGACCACATTCATCCCGTCCATCAACGCGCCTTCGATAACGTGCAACGGGCGTTCGGCTTGCAAACGCGCTTCTTCGGTATCTTCGTCAATGAAATCGGTAATTCCTTTCACCAGCGCGTGCGCCAAACGTTGATTGACGGGCAAATGTCGCCACTCGGCATCTTCTTTTTTGACTTCAATCGAACCGTCACCACGATATTTTTCTGCCAATGCGAGCAACATATCGGTGCCGTCGCCGTTGTGTTGATTCAAAATCACGTTTTCAACAGCGTCGCGTAATTCGCGTGGAATATCTTCATAAAGCGCGAGTTGTCCCGCGTTCACAATGCCCATCGACATGCCCGCTTTAATTGCGTGATATAAAAATACCGCGTGAATCGCTTCGCGGACAGGATTATTGCCACGAAACGAAAATGACACGTTCGACACGCCGCCCGAAATCAGCGCGTGCGGCAAAGTGCGTTTGATTTCACGGGTTGCTTCAATAAAATCCACACCGTAATTATTGTGTTCGTCGATACCTGTGGCGACGGCGAAAATGTTTGGGTCGAAAATAATATCTTCGGGCGGGAAACCGATTTGTTCGGTGAGAATTTTGTACGCGCGTTGGCAAATTTCAATTTTGCGTTCTTTCGTATCGGCTTGTCCCGCTTCGTCGAATGCCATCACAATCACCGCCGCGCCGTAACGTCGCACGAGTTTGGCGTGTTCAATAAATTTGGCTTCGCCTTCTTTCATCGAAATCGAATTGACCACGCCTTTGCCTTGAATACATTTTAAACCCGCTTCCAAAATGTCCCATTTTGACGAATCCAACATAATCGGCACTTTTGAAATGTCGGGTTCAGACGCAATCAACATCAAAAAACGCACCATGGCGTCTTTGGATTCGAGCATTCCCTCGTCCATATTGATGTCGATAATTTGTGCGCCGTTTTCGACTTGTTGTTTCGCAACGTCTAGCGCGGCTTCAAAATTGCCTTCGATAATTAAGCGTTTAAATGCGGCTGAACCCGTGACATTGGTGCGTTCGCCCACGTTCACAAACAAACTTTCGGCGGTAATGTTTAACGGTTCTAAACCTGATAAACCGCAATGTTTGGGAATATCAGGAATTTGGCGCGGCGGGAATTTTTCAACCGCTTTGACAATGGCGCGAATCGTATCAGGCGACGTGCCGCAACAGCCGCCAATGATATTTAAATAACCGCTTGCCGCCCAATCCGCAATTTCAGCCGCCATTTGTTCAGGCGTTTCGTCATATTCACCAAACGCATTCGGCAGCCCAGCATTTGGATGAGCGGAAACGTGCGTGTCTGCAATGTTCGATAATTCTTCAATATATTGGCGTAATTCGGTCGCACCTAACGCGCAATTGAAACCAAACGAAATCGGTTTGACGTGTTTCAATGAATTCCAAAACGCGCCAACAGTTTGACCCGAAAGCGTGCGTCCCGAAGCGTCGGTAATCGTGCCAGAAATCATCACCGGCAACGCAAAACCTAAAGTTTCAAATACACTTTCCACCGCAAAAATTGCCGCTTTCGCGTTCAAGGTATCAAACACGGTTTCAATCAAAATTAAATCCGCGCCGCCATCGATTAACGCTTTCGTGGCTTCGGTGTAAGCAATCACTAAATCATCAAAAAAGATATTCCGAAAACCGGGATCATTCACGTCCGGCGACATCGACGCGGTGCGATTGGTTGGCCCTAAAACACCTGCGACAAAACGCGGTTTTTCAGGTGTTGAAAATTCGTCAGCGGCTTCACGCGCCACTTTCGCCGCCGCAAAATTGAGTTCATACGCCAACGATTCCATTTCATAATCCGCCATCGCAATCGTGGTGGAGTTGAACGTATTCGTTTCGACAATATCCGCGCCCGCTTCAAAATACGCGCTATGAATCGCTTTGATAATGTCGGGCTGCGTCAAACACAACAAATCATTATTGCCTTTCACGTCCGTTTGCCAATTCGCAAAACGTTCGCCGCGATAATCTTTTTCGTCGAGTTTATAGCTTTGAATCATGGTTCCCATCGCGCCATCGAGAATAAGAATGCGTTGTGCGAGGTGTTTTTTAAATAAGTCGGTTCTGTTCATTTTAGTGAGTTTGTTTCGGTAAAAAGATGGGTGAAATGATACCAGACGGCGGGAATTATGTGCGATTTGCAATGGATGAGCTTGCTTGAAACTCATCCATTTTTGATTTTAAAGGACAGGATATGCCTGAGCGATTTTAGTGCCTTGTTTGTAGTGAACATCGGGGCAAGCGGTAAAACTGACATTACTTGATGCTTCAAAAAGCATCACAATATCTGAGCCGCCAAATTGAAAGTACGAAATTTCTTCGCCTTTGCGAAGGGTCACGCCAACTTCTGCCGTGACGATAACCGAAGAAACTTGCGCCATACCCATTGGCAATATCGCCACCAAACCAATCGGCGTTTCAAGCACCACTAATCCTCGCGCTTGCGTAAATTCATAGCCCGCATCGTCGGGCAATTCAAGTCGCCGCTTTCCTTTTACTGTGCAATTGCCGTCGGGGTCATGCTCAACGGGAACCGCGCAAACATCCAAATATACTTGTCCCAGAATTACCCGCGCTTCCAACACTTTGCCGCCAACGGGCGTGTGTTGTCGGTGATAATCGGTGGTGTTTAGAAAACTGTGTGTAAAAAGCCCATTTCTAAATCTATCTTTATATGGGCTACCTTCCATCAATTCTTGTACTTTCCAATGCAGATTTTTAATGGTGATGTGCGAATCTGTGCGAATTTCCCATTGCCCTTTAAACACGGCATCCGCTGGCGAAACGATAATACTTTGGTCACATAACGCAGCGACAGGTCGCATGCCCGGCTTGTGATTTCTCGCGAAAAATTGATTGAAACTCTTCCAGCCGCCGTGCGGACAAATATAATCGCTCATGTTGTAATTGGGCGAGTTGTACATGGATTCAAGCGATTCGGGCGTGAGCGATTCCGGCGTATCCAGAAATGCGCCCATGGCGCGAGCGTAAATCACCATCCAATTAGAAAGTTGTGTCGAAGGTGGTGCGTAATCTCGCGGAACGATTTTATTTTGTAATGCTAAAAGAGGCGGCTGATCGAAGATGAAATAAAATTCTGCGAGACGATTGTAAATTTCCTTACCAGGATAATCTTCTGTAGGAACCCAGTGAAGCAGCTCGTTAAGCCACATTAAATAGTCTTGAAGATTTTTGATGTGTTTGACTTGGGGGACGTGTTGTTGATGCGTGCTTTTAATCGCCGCCTCGAATTTATCTTCCCAATTATTAGCCTTTATCAGTTCTATCAGTTCCTGAACAACTTCGTGTGTCTGGTACATTTTCAATCCCCTTTGGTTATTTTGCCTCATCACTACGTTAAAACGGCTCGGCATAAAAACTATACACCCGTTGATTAAAAACAACTAATTTCAAAACACCCCGCAAAATCTCCTACTACAACTTTGTAATTTCAAACACTGCACCGTAATCGTTGTCGCTGGTGGGCGAAGGTAATTGTGCGCCAAAGGATAATTGCCAATCGCGCGGCAGAAAAATGACAAATCCCAAAACCGCCACGCTAATCGCGTTATTACCCGTCAATATGTCACCTTGTAAATGTAGCTTTTTTTCAATTAACGGGTATTCCACACCTGCCATCACGCCAAACGAATCGCCTTCTCCGGCGTAAGCATGATTTGCGTAATACATGCCTAAATAATAATTCCCTAAATGTTCTAAATGCACGGCGTTGTTTAAATAGGAAAAACTCGGTATATCAATGGTTTTATTGTACGCCGGCGGTGTAAATCCGGTTTGCGTACCAAAACTGAATTTGTAATACTCGTTGAGGGTAAAACCTTTTTGGAAATTCGCCAAAATGTGCGGATTTTGCAATTCATTGGTCGGATACAAATCGATATTAAAAATGTTAATCCCCATTTCTAATTCATCGCCTAAACCATAATCAAGCGTCGTATTACTCGCGCCGGACACGTTACTGAGATTGAATTGCTGTTGAAAAAACACTTTACCTTTTTCAGTAATATCAGAAGACGGTACGTTAAATAGGTTTTGTTGTGCAACACTAAGCGACGAAAATCCCGCAATAGTCAGTGCCGTTAAAAGACGAAATAGATAATTCATAATTTTATTTTTAAGGTTGGTATTCACGAATTCTAAATTACTGTCGATACAACGTCACTATTAAGTGATAATTCAAACCATCACGCCTCAATTATTTTTCACCTTTAGGAATAATTTTTATGTTTAACAATTTTTCTATTCACTCGCGGCTGATTTCAATTATCAGCGCGATGTCCATTTTAGCAATTGTGCTAAGTGCAGTGGGTCTATTTGGTATTAAATACAGCAACGATAATTTACAAGCCATTTATAAAGATCGCTTAGTGCCTGTTACACAATTATCCGAAATTAAAGCATTGGAAATTGAGTCACGATTAAAAGTGAATGCCGGGTTTGTTTTTGATAGCGTTGAAGAAAATGAGCGGAATACTTTAGCGATTAAAGAAAACATCGTTAAAGTTGATAATCTTTGGAAGGATTACATGGCGACTTATTTGACACCGGAAGAAAAAATTCTGGCTGATAAGTTTTTTAAAGACAACGAAAAATATAACAATCAAGCATTATTGCCCGCAACACCCTTGATAAAAGCAAACGAGACTGAAATTCTTAAAAAACTGATTACTGTAGAAATTCGCCCACTTTTTGATGCTATATCTGAAGACATTGATAACTTAATCAAAATTCAAATTGATATTTCAAAACAAACTTACGATGCCGCGCAAGAACTTTATAACATGATTTTAATCGGTTCAATCATCACTTTAGTTTTCGGTTTAGGGTTCTCTATTGTTATTGGTTTGGCGATTATTCGGAGCATCACGGGCGCAATCGATAACGCGCAAAAAGCCGCCACGGCAATTGCTTACGGTGATTTAAGTTCACGGATTGTGATTGAAACCAATGATGAAATCAGCGTGTTATTACGCGCGATGCAAACCATGCAAACCAATTTGAATCAACTGATTCAAGAAATTGAAACGATTGTTAATGCCGTAGCGCGGGGTGATTTTAGTCAAAAAATGAATCTGACTGATAAACAGGGATTTGGAAAAGAGGTTGGTAGTGCGTTAAATCAACTCAGTGACATTGTTGAAGAGGCATTTAAAGATACGATTCGCGTTTCTGAAGCCTTATCAAAAGGCGATTTAACTCAAAAAGTAACCAAAGATTACAAAGGGTTATTTGGTTTAACCGCAAAAGGTGTAAACGGCACGGTGACTGCTTTAACGAAAATCGTAAATGAAATTCAAGAGATGGTTGATGCAGCGGCAAACCAAGGCGAATTTAGCTATAAAATTAGCATGACGGGGAAAACCGGTTTCACCAAAACCATTACCGAATCGTTAAATCGTTTATCTAACGTCACCGAAAGTGGTTTAAAGGATGTTGTGCGAGTCACCGGTGCGTTAGCTGACGGCGATTTGACACAAAAAATCACTCAAGATTACGCGGGAATTTTCAATGATGTGAAAATCGGTATCAATAATACCACCGACAATTTAAAAAGTTTAATGGCGGAAATTAAAGAAACGACGGACATGATTGCGGCGGCATCCACAGAAATTGCGGCGGGAAATAATGATTTAGCGAGTCGCACTGAAAAACAAGCCGCCGCGTTAGAAGAAACCGCCGCAAGTATGCACGAATTGACTTCCACCGTCACACACAACAGTGAAAATGCGAAACAAGCCAACACCCTCGCGGTTGGCGCAACAGAAACCGCAAACAAAGGTGTCATCGTGGTCAAGCAAGTTGTCAGCACCATGGACAACATTAACGAATCATCTTTACGAATCGTCGATATTATTTCGGTGATTGATGACATTGCTTTTCAAACCAACATTTTGGCACTGAACGCCGCAGTCGAAGCGGCTCGCGCCGGTGATCAAGGTAAAGGTTTTGCGGTGGTGGCGATTGAAGTTCGGAATTTGGCGCAACGTGCCGCGAATGCCGCTGGTGAAATTAAACGTTTAATCAGTGATTCCGTTGAACGGGTTTCAGGTGGTAGCAAGCAAGTCGCCGAAGCTGGTCAAACGATGCAAGATATTGTGAGTGCTATTCAAGGTGTTACCACGATTATTGCTGAAATTGCCAGCGCGTCCGATGAACAAAGTGCCGGAATTTCTCAAGTTGGTCAAGCGATTGCGTCAATGGATGATGTCACACAACAAAATGCGGCGTTAGTTGAACAAGTTGCCGCTACGGCTGAATCACTCGAAACGCAAACGCAACACTTAGCCAAAGAACTGGCGCATTTCAAAACAGGGAATGAACGTGGTCAACGAAAATTGGTGAAAGAAACGATTTCGACCGTAAAAAAAAGTACGCCTGTGAAAAAAGTGATTTCGTCGCCGAAAGCGAAGGCAAAAGAAATATTTTTATCGGACAATGATGATTGGGAAGAATTTTAGAACGTGTCGTGACGTTGTTGAAATAGGCGTGGAGTGCAGACTTTTGTCTGCGCTTATGCTTAATTTTAGAATATTGACGCTGGAGGTGAATGTTTAAAAGTGACCATTCAAAGAGTTAGATTTTGTGCCATTTTCAATTTTTCTGTGGACGACGAGCATCAATAAATCGCTCGCGCCAGTAGCTATTTTTCAAACTCGACACCATCACCTTTCCCGCGCGAGAACTGGGCGCGTGAACAAAATTATTTTCATTTACATAAATTCCCACATGTGACGCGGAATCGCCACTGGTATTAAAAAATAACAAATCCCCCGAGTGGATATTATTATTCGCTACAGGCGTTAACGCATTCGACATTTCACGCACGGTACGCGGCAAATGCACGCCATTATGATCGTACACATATTTCACAAAACCACTGCAATCAAACCCTTCTTCCGGCGACGCTTTGCCATAATGATACGGCGCACCTTGAAAACTCAACGCATAATCTACCGCCGGTGTATTCGCACTGTGTTTGACAACGGGACGCGCGACCGGTTCAGGTTTAATATCCATATCGCCCGCACAACCTGATAATAAAGCCAATGCAACAGGAAGAATCAACGGTTTAAACCACGGTAAAACGTTTTTGGACAAAGAATGAGAAAGTGTTTTCATGACGTAATCAAAGCTAAATTTAAATTAAAAAATAGACGCTGCTACATCAAAAAGACAGCAGCGTCACGTTTAAAGCCATCAAACATAAGTGCGAACATATTGACGCGCAAAACTACGAATTGGAGCTTTATGTTGTTGAAATTCTTCATAAACATGATGTACATCTAACGGTGTAATGTGAGCATAAATGCCAAAACCGGTTTGGTTAATAAATTCGTCACTCAGGGCTTCAATAAAATTCCACCAGACAGAATCATTGCTATTGTCTTGTTCAGTTTTCATGGGTTTCACCTGTTATAAAAATAAAATTAGTGCCATCAAATCGTCAGTACAAAATTCGATGCTTAGGTTATGATTGCAGGCAGATTCCTTTGAACCTTTTACCTAAAAAGTCATGACCCTAAAAATCGCGCTTGTTCAAACTGACAGTTTAATCGGCAACGTTGCCACAAACTTTAACCGAATTATTGAAATCGTAACGAAGGTAAAAAACGCCTTAGTGATTGATTTAATTGTATTTCCAGAATTAACGCTCACAGGATACCCGCCCGAAGATTTGTTGTTTCGACGGGATTTTATAACTGAAGCTAATAACACACTATTTGAACTAGCAAGCATCGCGCCAGACATTGGAATTGTGGTCGGATTTCCCGAATTTGATGGTGAAAAGTTGTATAACAGTGCGGCGGTTTTGTCGGAAGGCTGCATTTCTGCCATTTATCGCAAACAAAAATTACCGAATGACGGTGTATTTGACGAACAGCGTTATTTTACGGCGGGCGAAAAACCGGTCGTGTTTGAGTTCAAAGGTCAATTTATTGGCTTGAGTATTTGCGAAGATGTTTGGCATTGCGACATGGTGCAAGCGACCAAAGACGCGGGTGCAGAAATTTTATTGACGCTTAATGCTTCACCATTTCATGCGGGCAAAGCACAACAACGTGAAACGTTAATCAGCTCGCACGCGAAAGCCGCACAACTTCCCATTGTTTATGTGAATGCGGTCGGCGGGCAAGATGAATTGGTGTTTGATGGCGCGTCGTTTGTGGTCAATGCGAAAGGTGAAATCGTTTTTCGGGCGGAAGAATTTGTCGAACAAATCAGCGTGGTGGAATTTGAAAATGGTCAGCCTTTAGAGCAAATCCCTCTCAGCCTCCCTTTCAAAAAGGAGGGACAAAAGAAAGCCCCCTTTTTGAAGGGGGTTGGGGGATTTGCTTTAATTTATAAAGCCCTCGTTCTCGGCACGGCGGATTACGTTCGCAAAAATGGTTTTAAAGGTGCCATTTTAGGATTGTCGGGCGGCATTGATTCAGCGTTGGTGTTAGCGTTAGCGGTTGATGCGTTGGGCGCGGAGAATGTTGAAGCCGTTTCGTTGCCGTCAAAATATACGCTCGACATGAGCAACGATGACGCGAAAATTCAAGCTGACATGATGGGCGTGAAATACCATTCGATTCCGATTGAACCAGCGGTAAAAGCGTTCACCGAAATATTGGCGAAAACTTTTGCTAATACGCCCGCCGATACCACAGAAGAAAATATCCAAGCGCGTTGTCGCGGTGTCGTGTTGATGGCGATGTCGAATAAACAAGGAAAATTGCTTTTAACCACTGGCAATAAAAGCGAAATGAGCGTCGGTTATGCCACGTTGTACGGCGATATGTGTGGCGGTTTTGCGCCGTTGAAAGATGTGCCAAAATTGTTGGTTTATGAATTGGCGCGGTTTCGTAATTCGATTTCGCCCGTCATTCCAGAGCGCGTACTGACTCGTGCGCCGTCGGCGGAATTGTCACCAAATCAACAAGATTCCGATTCGTTGCCGCCTTATGAAATACTCGATCCGATTTTGGCGCGTTATATTGAACAAAATCAAACCGCTGATGAAATTATCGCCGCTGGATTTTCGCTCGAACACGTCACACGCGCCATTCGTTTAGTGGACGGGAGCGAATACAAACGCCGTCAATCAGCAACCGGAATCCGCATTAGCGAACGCGCCTTTGGACGTGACCGCCGCTATCCAATTACTTCGGGTTATCGCGGCATTTAAGTTAGAATGACGCTAATCTATTATTTTTTATTTTAAAGAGGAACTCCATGCGGAATTTGAAATTTTTACCCGCGTTGCTGGGCGGCACAATCGCGCTTGCAGTGGTTTTATTCGTTGCCTTTCATTTTATTTTTATCGATTTTTTTGTAGACCTGTGGTGGTATCAATCGCTGAAATTAGAATCGTATTTTTGGCTGCGCTTACTGTATAAATTTTTTCTTTCCGGTGGCGTGACGCTGGCATTTTTCATCATTTTCTTTACCCATTTTTGGTTGGCAGCGCGTTATTTAGGCTTGAATTCCGCCGAAAATTTGAGTAATTCAGAAAATAGCCGCGTTCAAAAATTTGCCGATACTTTTATTAGTGGCTCGGCGAAAATTTATACGCCTATTTCGTTATTTTTAGCGTTGATGATTGCCACGCCATTTTATGATCAATGGGAATCGACCTTGATGTATTTCTTCGGCGATACATCGGGCGTAAAAGAAACGGTTTACGGCAACGACGTGAGTTTTTATATGCTCTCGTATCCGACTTATCAACTCATTCAACAAGTGTTGTTAATCACCGCCTCGTTAATTTTTGTCATGGTGGGCATTTTGTATTGGTTGGAACACACTTACATTCCCAATCAGCGCAAAAGTTATCCGAAAGGCGCGAAAATTCATTTAACATTGTTGATTGGTTTTGTGGTGGCGTTTGTGCTGTGGGGCTTTATGCTGGAACGCTTCGCACTGCTTTATACCGATAATCACGAACCGATTTTTTTCGGACCTGGATTTATTGAAGTGCGTTATTTTGTTCCGTTAATTTGGGCGGCGATGGCGACATTTTTAATTTTCGCGCTGGTGGCGATTCAATTTGTTCATTCTGAAAAACACAATAAACCGCTGCCGTTGTGGATGTCACTATTGGTATTTTTAGCAGTTTGGCAAACGCCGAATTTGCAGTTTATTCCGGATGCGTTGCAACGTTTTGTGGTGAATCCGAATCCGGTTAAAGCCGAAAAAGAATTTATGCAACACAACATCAACGCGACCCTCGCGGCGTACGATTTGCAAAATATCAAAACGGTAGAAATGACGGTGAAACTGGATGCCGCGCAAGATATTGAAACATGGAGTTCGCAAAAGCATTTTGAAAATATCCCCGTTTGGGATCGGGAATTTATTATTTTCAGTTATAAACAGCTGCAAGAAATTCGTCCGTATTACAAATTTTTATCGGTGGACGAAGACCGCTATTTGATTTCGAATCATCTCCGTCAAGTGAACATTTCTGCGCGAGAAGTGAACATTTCTAAATTACCGAAAGAAGCACAGAATTGGGAAAATCGACATTTACGTTACACGCACGGTTACGGCGCAGTGATGACACCTGCCGCGCAAGAGGCAGATGCGCCGTTGACGTGGTATTTGCGGGATTTGAATATGCACTCGGACGTGAATTTAACCGTCGCTCATCCTGATATTTATTACGGTCAAGAACAATACGATTACGCAATTGTGCCGAATGAATTAAACGTGGTCGGCATTGCTGGCACCGACCGATTGGAAAGTGAAGCGTATCACGGCGATGGGGGAATTCCGTTTAGTTCGACGTTTAAAAAAGCGTTATTTGCCTTTAAATTAGCCGACGAAAAGCTGTTTTTTTCCACCAACATTTCCACAGACAGCAAACTGAAAATTTATCGCAACATTACCGAACGTATTCACAAACTTACGCCGTTTTTGCATTTGGATAAAGATCCCTATTTAGTCATGACGAAAGACCGTTTTTATTGGATTCAAGATGCGTACACGTTATCTGATAAATATCCGGTATCAAAACCCATGAAAAATGAAGGTTTGAACGGTGAAAAACCGTTTAATTACATTCGTAATTCGGTGAAAATTGCGGTCGATGCGTTTGATGGTGATGTGGATTATTATTTGACCGACTCGAACGACGTGATTGCCAAAGCCTACAACCGCGCGTATCCGAGCTTATTTAAACCGCTGGACGAAATGCCGGCCGAATTGAAAGCGCATTTACGTTATCCGCGCGATTTGTACACGGTTCAAATGCAAGTTTACGCAAAATATCATCAACAAAGTCCCGAATTATTTTACGAACAAGCCGAAACGTGGGCGCAAGCCAATGTGCGCGAAAAACCGGTTTTGCCGTATTATCAAACAATGGATTTTGGCGAGTGTAACGACACCGAAGAATTTGATTTAATTAACGCGATGACACCGGTTAATCGAAACAATTTAAGCATGGTCGGCATTGCCAGCACGATGGATAAAATCGGCTGTAGCGGTGCGTATAAACCCAATTTGACCGTATTCAAATTCGGTAAAGATGTGCAAGTGAATGGTCCCGAACAAATCGAGGCGTTAACGCAACAACATCCTGAAATTTCGGAACAATTTACGTTGTGGGATCAAAATGGTTCGTCAGTAGAAATGGGACGAATGGTGATTTTGCCCATGAACAACACGATTTTATATGTTCAACCGATTTACATTGCCTCGACCAAAAACAAAATGCCAGAATTGACGCGAATTATTGTGTCGATTGGCAACGAAACGGTGATGGACACGACGCTGCATTCGGCGTTAGATCGCTTAAAAAACATTTTCATTAACAAATCGCGCACGGTTGATTCCGCAGCGTCGAAACATTAAAAGGATTTCTTTGTGCAGAATGACCGCATTGCAGAATTAAAAAATACTGTTCAACAACTTTTAGACGAAGCCAAAGCACAAGGTGCGACGGCAGCGGAAGCGGGTTTGAGCGTTGACGACGGTTTATCTGTCACCGCACGATTGGGCGTTGTGGAAACAATTGAACATCATTGCAGCCAGGGTTTAGGCGTAACGGTTTATTTTGGTCAGCGAAAAGGCGCGGCAAGTACCACCGATTTGTCGCCGGCTTCAATCAAAGAAACCGTCAGCGCGGCGTGTAGCATTGCGCGTTATACCAGCGAAGACGAATTTTCAGGTTTGCCCGACGCGGATTTATTAGCCAGCGAATTTCCGGATTTAGATTTGTATCATCCGTGGGATTTGTCATCGGAAAAAGCGATTGAAATGGCGATTGAATGCGAAAATGCGGCGCGAGATTATCACGCCGAAATTAGCAATTCTGAAGGCGCGTCAGTCAGCACGCATCAGGGAATTAGCGTATTGGGCAACAGTTTGGGATTTTTGCAAGCGCGGGTCGCGTCTCGCCATTCGTTGAGTTGTTCAGTTCTCGCGCAACGCGGCGACGATATGCAACGGGATTATTGGTACAGCGTGGCGCGAAATGCCGCACAATTAGAAACCGCGCGAGAAGTCGGCATTAAAGCAGCGGAACGGACGTTGCGCCGTTTGGGCGGACGCAGTTTAAGTCCGCGTCAATGCCCCGTTTTATTCAGCGCAGAAATGGCAGGAAGTTTATTAAGCTCGTTTATTGGCGCGATTAGTGGCGGCAGTTTATATCGCAAATCGACGTTTTTATTGGACGCGCTCGACACACAAATTTTTCCTGATTTTGTGCATATTCACGAGCAACCACATTTACGCGGCGCATTAGGCAGCGCGTCATTTGACAGCGAAGGCGTAACCACGCGCTCCCGTGATTTGGTGCGTGACGGCATTTTGAAAGATTATGTGTTAAGCACTTATTCCGCAAAAAAATTGGGGTTGAAAAGTACCGGCAACGCTGGCAGTGTGAGGAATTTAACACTAACATCGAACGCCGGTGATTTTGAATCGATGTTAAAAATGCTCGGCACGGGTTTGTTGGTCACGGAACTGATGGGGCAAGGCGTGAAAATGATGACCGGCGATTATTCGCGCGGCGCAGCGGGTTTTTGGGTGGAAAATGGCGTGATTCAATATCCCGTTGAAGAAATCACCATCGCAGGGAATTTAAAAAATATGTTCAAAAACATGGTGGCGATTGGCAACGATGTCGATTTGCGTGGCAATATACGCACTGGCTCGATTTTAATTGAGCGGTTATCGATTGCGGGCGAAGAGTAGTTTTTAATTTTTAGGAGAGAAAAATGAACAGACGTAATTTTATGAGATTGGGTTTAGCGGGTGCGGGTTTGATGACGTTGAACGCTACGCCGTTGTTGGCTGAAACAAAACAGGCTGAATTGCTCGGCGCGGGCGGATTGTTTTACACAAAAGAAAATGCGGGGCGTTTCGCGGGCAAAATTGCCACCCATTTGCCCACGATTGAAATTGAAAAATCGACCGTGAAAGTGACCACCGCGCACGAAATGAACGGGTTTGAACACTACATTGTGAAACACATTTTGCTCGACAAAAATTATCAGTTTTTGGATGAGCATTTCTTTAACCCGACCACCGATAAAGTGGCGATTTCGACGTTCACCTTACCGAATTACAGCGGCACGTTGCACGTTTTGAGTCTGTGCAATAAGCATGATTTGTGGTTGAATTCAATCGAGTTGTAAAAACAATTTTCAATTTTAACAAGGAAAAACCAATGACCCGATTTCCAGCAGAATGGGAAAAACAAGCCGCTGTTTTAATTGCTTGGCCACACGCCACCGGTGATTTTAGCGACCACCTCGAATCCGTCGAAGAAACGTACAGCATCATTGCTGACACGATTACCGAATACCAACGTTTGCTGATTGTTTGCCGTGACGACGCGCATCAACATCACATCGAAAAATTAGTTGAACGCCACGAAGACATTCAATTTGTTCACGCGCCGGTCAACGACATTTGGGTGCGTGACACCACTTTTTTGACCGTTGAAAAAGAAGGCGCGTTGAAATATCTGAATTTTCAGTTTAACGGTTGGGGCGAAAAATACGATTTCGCCAATGACAACGCGCTGAATCACAAATTAGCGAACGCTAAGTTTTTCAAAGGCAAAGCGCATCACGACATCGCGTTTATTTTGGAAGGCGGCAGCATTGAAAGTGACGGCGAAGGCACGATTTTAACCACCAGCCATTGTTTGCTAAATCCGAATCGCAATAAAGAGTTAACGAAAGAACAAATCGAACAACAACTCGCCACCCATTTAGGCGCGAAACGAGTTTTGTGGCTGCAACAAGAAAATTTAGCGGGTGACGATACCGACGCGCACATTGATACCTTGGCGCGTTTTTGCAATCCGACCACGATTGCGTACACCAGCTGCGACAATCTCGACGACTCGCATTACGACAGTTTGAATCGAATGAAAATGCAGTTGGAAATGTTCCGTACCGCTGCTGGCGAACCGTATCATTTGGTTGCTCTGCCTTTGCCAACACCCATTTTCGATGAAGATGATGAACCGTTGCCGGCGAATTACGCGAATTTTTTAATCATCAATCACGCGGTGTTAGTGCCGGTTTATGGTGACGACAAAGATAAAATCGCGCTGGAACGTTTGGCAAAAGTTTTCCCCGAACACAAACTATGCCCGATTCCGTGTCTTCCGTTGGTGCAACAATATGGCAGTTTGCATTGCATGACGATGCAATTTCCTGAGCAAGCGCGAGGCTAATTTATGAAAAATACGTTAATCGTGAGTGCGGTTCAACAACCCTGTGGCGATGATAATCCGCAAGTGAATTTAGCCTTTTCGATTGCTAAAATTCGTGAAGCCGCCGCCGTAAATGCTGATTTGGTTGTTTTGCCCGAATTGCATTTGGGCAAGTATTTTTGCCAAACTGAAGATCACGCGCTGTTTGATTTAGCGCAACCGATTCCGTGCGAAACGACCGATATTTTCGCGGCGTTAGCGAAAGAATTGAGCATTGTCATTGTCACGACCATTTTTGAACGTCGCGCCGCTGGGCTTTATCACAACACTGCCGTGGTGTTCGATAAAGACGGCAGCATTGCGGGTAAATATCGCAAAATGCACATTCCCGACGATCCGGCGTTTTACGAAAAGTATTATTTCACGCCCGGCGATTTAGGATTTACGCCGATTCAAACGTCGATTGGCAAATTAGGCGTGCTGATTTGTTGGGATCAATGGTATCCGGAAGCCGCGCGTTTAATGGCGTTGGCCGGAGCTGAGATATTGATTTATCCGACCGCGATTGGTTGGGATAAACACGATACGGTTGAAGAACAAGCTCGCCAAGTTGACGCTTGGATTACGGTGCAACGCGGTCACGCGGTGGCCAATGGGTTGCCGGTGATTTCGTGCAATCGGATTGGTTTTGAAACCGCGCCACACTCTGAAAATGGTATTGATTTTTGGGGCAACAGTTTTATTGTCGGCTCGCAAGGTGAATTTCTAGTTCACGCCAACGCCACCGACACTAAACTTTTGATTTGTGAAATCTCTAAAAAACGGACAGAAACCGTGCGCCGAATTTGGCCCTTTTTACGCGACCGCCGCATTGATGCGTTTGGCGATTTAACTAAACGATTTATTGATTAGCCACTCAGTCATTTGGAATAGATTATGAAATCAGTGATTATTTCAATTGAACAGCAGTTGCATCGTTACACTTTAGATGAGCAAGAACAATTGCAACAAGCGTTGGCTATCGTAGACGAACTGGCAGCCGATTCAACGTACCCCGCCACAAATAGTGTGGAGGTTGCCGCGATTTTAATCGAATTTAACGTGGATTTACGCACCATTGTGGCTGCCATTTTAAGTGATTCACGTTTGATTGAGGCACAGCCACAACTGGATATTGCCGCGCTATTCGGTAAAACCGTGGCGGGTTTGGTGAAAGATATAAACTGGTTGAGTAGCGTTAATATCTATTCATTAGAAATGGTCAATCAGCCCAATCAAACTGAAATGCTGCGCCAAATGTTGTTAGCAATGACGAAAGATGTGCGGGCAATTCTGATTAAATTGGCGTTTCGTATTCATCGGTTGCGCTATTTAATGCTCGAACCTATCGACGTTCGACGTTTTATCGCGCAAGAAACTTTGGATATTTACGCGCCGATTGCCAACCGTTTGGGCGTTCATCAGTTTAAATGGGAACTGGAGGATATGGCGTTTCGTTATTTAAATCCCGCAACTTATCGGAAAATTGCCAAATCGTTATCGATAAATCGCGAAGCACGCGAGAACGCAATCGAACATTTCACTTCTACGTTGCGACAAATGCTGGAGAAAGAAGATATTCTTTGTCGTTGTTATGGTCGTCCCAAGCACATTTACAGCATTTTTAAAAAAATGCAGAACAAAAGCCTGAGCTTTGATGAGTTGTATGATTTGTTGGCGGTGCGTGTTTTGGTGGAGAATTTGACCGATTGTTATACCGTGCTGGGAATTGTGCATAATCACTGGAAAATGATTTCAAAAGAGTTTGACGATTACATTGCGAATCCGAAAGAAAACGGTTACGAATCGTTGCATACCATTATTTTAGACAAAAATTTTAATCGCATTGAAATACAAATTCGCACGCACGCCATGCACGATTACGCAGAATTAGGGGTTGCGGCACATTGGTCGTACAAAGAAGGTGGACGACAATCGGCGACAATCGAAAAAAGTATTGCTGTTTTGCGCCATCTTTTAGAAAGAAAGGGAGACGATTCGGCTTCCGAAGAACCATTTCACAGTGAATTAGCCAGTGATTCGGTCTACGTTTTAACGCCGACTAATTTTATCGTGGCGTTAATGAAAGGTGCTACGCCGTTGGATTTTGCTTACGCACTTAAAACAGAAATCGGGCATCGTTGTCGTGGTGCAAAAGTAAACGGACGCATTGTCCCGCTTACTTATCAGCTCAATTCGGGGGAAAAAGTTGAAATTTTAACAACTAAAGAAATAACTCCGAATTATAATTGGATTACACAGCCGTTTGCTTATTTAAAAACACCTCACGCGATTCAAGAAGTGAGTAACTGGTTTAAAATTCATCCGACCGAAGTGGTAAAAGAAATTCCTATTTTGCCATCGTCTGAAATGAGAAAAGAGCCGCCCGTTAATGTCAATCTGAATCAAAAACGGGATTATTCTAAAGAAATATGTGTGACGGGTTTGAGTAATATCCAAATTGAAATCGCGCTATGTTGTCTTCCCGTGACGGATAAAGGAATTATTGGTTTCATTTCAGCTCATCGCGGTGTGATTGTGCATCAATGTGATTGTAAAAATATCCTATCATTGAGTCCGTCTAAGCAATCTCAATTAGTGCCGGTAACGTGGAAAAATGGTGATTCTGATGCGCTTGCCAAATGTAATCAATGCCATTCAAGTTATTCCTGTATGAATAAAGAAATTTTTGATACCTAAAAAACGTACAATTTTCGTTTTCGCCAAAACGTGGCGCGACTCATGCCTAAACTTTTCGCTGCTGCATTGACATTTTTATTTTCTGTTAACGCGCGTTGAATGGCACTTTTTTCATCTTCCATTGAAATTGCTTTGTTGATGATTATCGGTTGAACTTCTCGAAATTCCGGCGGTAATTCGGCACTTTTCAAAATCGTGCCACGTCCGACCGCAAACGCATATTCCACCACATTTTGCAGTTCTCGAATATTACCGCGCCACGCATAATCCAACAATAAACGCATCGCTTCGGGTTCAATTTCTTCAATTTTGCGCCGATTGGCGGCGTTGTGTTGATCAATAAACGCCCATATCAACAAACTAATATCTTCGCGACGTTCCCGCAACGGCGGTAAATAAATCGGCACGACCCGCAAGCGATACATCAAATCTTCGCGGAAGCGTCCATTTTTTACTTCTTCGCGCAATGAACGATGGGTCGCGGCGACCAAGCGCACATTCACCGGCATCGATATTACGCCACCGACGGGAACGTAATTGCGTTCTTGAATCACGCGCAACAATTTTGCCTGTAATTCCATTGGCAATTCGGCGATTTCATCTAAAAATAAGGTGCCACCGTGAGCGCGTTGAAATAACCCTTTGTGATCTTTAATTGCGCCGGTAAATGCGCCACGCACATGACCGAACAATTCACTTTCTAATAAATTACTCGATAATGCCGCGCAATTGACCGCTAAAAAAGGCGCGTCTTTTCGCCCGCTCAATTCGTGAATGGCGCGGGCGACTAATTCTTTGCCAGAACCGCTTTCGCCACGCACTAAAACGGTTGCTTCGGTTTGGGCGGCAGTTTGAATAATCTGAAAAACGTCGCGCATTAAAGGCGAGCGGCTTAGTATTCCGTGAAAATTTTGAGCGTTATCAATTTGCATTTTGCATCTTTTTAGGTTTAATGTTACGTTTCGTGTGGTTGTTGTATTGAAACATTTTGTGTTGCATTGAAACATAAAATGAAACAAGAAAAAAGCGTTAAGAATACAGAAAACCCTTTAAATTCGCAGGCGTGAACCTATGTTTCAGACTTGGCACAGCATCTGCAAACTCTATGAAAACAACGAGGCAAAAATGAAAAAAATTATTTTAGGTATTTTAGCATTACTCAGCGGCCAAGTGGCGTTAGCGGAAGGTGTTGAATCGATTTCGGTGCAACAAGCCGCGCAAATGCAATTAGAACAAAAAGCCGTCATTGTGGATGTGCGTGAAAATGACGAATGGAACGCGGGACATATTGCGGGAGCGATTCATATTCCGCTGGGCGAAATTAAAAATCGGGCGGCGGAATTGGAGCAATACAAAAATAGTCCGTTAATTACGCAATGTCGCAGTGGTGGAAGATCGGCAACAGCGGCAGATGTGTTAAAAACTGCTGGTTTTAACAAGCTCTACAACATGGACGGCGGTTTAAATGCGTGGCAAAAAGCAGATTTAAAAATTCAACAAAACTAACTTTTAAAAAATCGGAGCGACAATCATGTTTAAACAATTATTTGACCCTGCAACGTGGACTTACACTTATTTAATTGCTGATGACACCACCAAAGAAGCGGCATTCATCGATCCCGTCAACACGCATTTAGAGTTGTATTTGGATTTACTGAAACAAAATGGCTTGAAATTGGTTTATTCGTTTGAAACCCACGTTCACGCGGATCACATTACTGCTAGCGGTTTGTTACGCCAACACACTGGCGCGAAAACCTGTGTCAGTCAGTTTGGTGGCGCACAATTAGTCGATGTGGAAATTCGAGACGGCGATGTGTTCATGTTAGGCAACGAACAAATTAAAGCGATTGCCACACCTGGACACACCGCAGGTTGTACGTCTTTTTTGTGGCGTGACCGTTTATTTACAGGCGATTCGTTGTTAATTGGCGGTTGTGGACGCACCGATTTTCAAGGTGGCGATGCGGGCGCGTTGTACGATGCGATTACACAACGTTTATTTACGTTGTCAGACGATACACTGGTTTATCCAGGGCATGATTATCAGCAGCGTTGGGTCAGTAATATCATGCAGGAACGCACGACTAATCCCCGTTTAGCGAATAAAAACCGCGAGCAGTTTATTGAAATTATGAACAATTTGAATTTGCCAAAACCTCGGTTGATTGATCAAGCTGTACCGGCGAATCGTTATTGTGGGCTGGATGAAGACGAACGCACGCAAGCGGTTCAGCTTCGTGATAATGAACCGCCGGCTGTTTTTTGCATGATGCAAAGTAGTATGACAGGGCAAGATTTGGTTTCAGCGGCAAAACAAAACATCACTGAAATCAATGCGGACATGGCGCGAAAATTATTAGCAGAAGGCAACATCACGCTGATTGATACGCGCGAAGAAAGCGAGTTTTCGGCGGGCGGCATCGACAACGCAATTTTATTGCCGCGTGGTGTTATAGAATTCAAAATTGGCACGGTGTCTGAATTGACCGATAAAACCAAAGCAGTTTTAATCTACTGCCGCACCGGTGGACGCTCCGCGTTAGCGGCGCAAACGTTGCAAATTTTGGGCTACACCAACGTTTTGTCGTTGGCGGGTGGCTTTGAAGGTTGGAACAAATAAAAAATTGTACGGGCGGGTCTTGTACCCGCCCTTTCGTTACGATTATTCATTTGAAACAAGGCAACCACAAAGGTTTGCCCGTACAACAAAAATTATAAAAATGAGGATTCAAACATGACACAACATCACACACTTTTAATAGTCGGCGGCGGCGCAGCAGGCGTTTCAGTCGCTAACAATATGCGTCGAATGAATAAAAACATCGACATCGCCGTCATCGAACCCAGCGAAAAACATTATTACCAAGCGGCATTCACCATCATCGGCGGCGGTGAATCAACGTTAGCGAAACATACCCGCAACGAAGCCGATTTAATTCCGTCGAGCGTGAAATGGATTAAAGAATTCGCCGACACGTTTCAACCCGAAGCCAACACAGTCACACTCAAAACGGGCGACGTAATTAGTTACGATTACTTGGTTGTTTGTCCTGGTTTTCAATTGGATTGGCACAAAATCGCGGGTGCAAAAGAAGCGTTAAACAAAAACGGCGTGTGCAGTAATTATTCACCCGAAACCACCGAATATGTTTGGGAATGTATTAAAAATCTAAAATCAGGTCGGGCGTTGTTTACTCAACCGGCGATGCCGATTAAATGCGCGGGCGCACCACAAAAAATCATGTACATGGCGGCGGATCGTTTTCGTCAAAAAGGCATTGCTGACAAAATAAGTGTGGAATTTTTCAACGTCGGTGGCGCGATGTTTGGCATTCCCTTCTTCGCAAAACCGTTGGCAAAAATCGTTGAAAAATATGGCATTAAAACCCATTTTGCTCACAATTTAATTGCGGTCGATGGCGAAGCGAAAACAGCAACGTTTGAATTTACCGATGCGGACGGCAACACACAGAAAACGATTGAAAAGTTCGACATGATTCACGTCACGCCGCCACAAAGCGCACCGGATTTTATTAAAACCAGCCCGCTCGCGAATGCTGACGGGCGTGTTGACGTGCATCCGAATACTTTGCAACACAATAAATACGCCAACGTGTTTGGTTTGGGCGATGCCGCTTCCACCACGAATGCGAAAACAGCGGCAGCGATTCGCAAACAAGTTCCCGTGGTGGTCGATAACATTTTGCATCTCATCAAAGCCGAAGCGTTGTCGCCAACATACGACGGTTACGGTTCGTGTCCGTTGGTGACTTCGTTGAACACGGTCATTTTGGCGGAGTTTAGTTATGACAGTCGTATCACGCCGTCATTTCCATTTTTAGATCCCCGCGCCAGCCGTTGGATTTGGTGGATTGGCAAAAAATTCGGTTTTCCGTGGATGTATTGGAGCTTGATGTTGCGTGGCATTCGATTTGATATTCCGCACAAAGACAGTTATGCGAAAAAATTCGTCGATGAAAACTAACACTTGAATCATGGCATTCTTTCCGATTTTCAGTTGGTTAAAAACCTACCGCCGCGCCGATTTTAACGGCGATTTATTCGCGGGCATTATCACCGCGATTTTACTGGTACCACAAGGAATTGCTTACGCTTTACTGGCTGGTTTACCACCCGAATTCGGGTTGTACGCCAGTATTTTGCCCCCGCTTTTTTATGCCGTTTTAGGCACAAGTCGCACACTTTCCGTCGGTCCCGTTTCGATTGCCGCGATTATGATTGCCAGCGCGTTGCATTCGCCCGAAGTCAGTCAACTGGGAAATCCGCTGCAAAGTGCAGTGATTTTGTCGGCAGAAAGTGGCGCGATTATGTTGTTGATGGCGGTATTTCGCATGGGCGGATTGGTGAATTTTATCAGTCATCCGGTGTTGACAGGTTTCACCAGTGGCGCGGCGTTGCTGATTATCGGAAGCCAATTGCCGCAAACGTTGGGCTTGAAATCGCCAACGTGCGGCATCGATTTAAATTGTTATTCACAGTATTTACACGCCACTAATTTGCCGTCATTCATCATGAGTTTGGCGGCGGTGGCGTTATTATTATTTTTCGGAAAACCGTTAAATATCTTATTAAAAAAAATCCGCGTGTCGCCCACGTTAATCTCGGCGATCAGCAAATGTGGCGCGTTAGTCACCGTCGCGTTGACCACCTTAGCGGTCAATCAATGGAATTTAACCGACCAACACGTTGCAATTGTGGGCGCAATTCCAGTCGGTTTACCACATTTAAATTTTGATTTTATTGATGTTTCAAAATGGAAAATTTTAGTGCCGTCCGCCAGTTTCATTGCGTTAATTGCGTATGTTGAAAGCGTGGCGATTGCGAAAGTAATGGCGAATTTGCGCGGTGAAAAAATTGAACCAAACCAAGAATTGATTGCGCTTGGAGTAGCGAATTTTGCCACGGCAATTTCAGGCGGAATGCCGGTTGCAGGTGGTTTTAGTCGCACGATGGTGAATTTTTCCGCTGGCGCACGCACCCAAATGGCGATGATTATTGCCGCGCTGCTATTATCGATTACGGTGGTATTTTTTAGTTCATGGTTTAACAACATTCCGAAAGCCGCATTAGCCGTGATTATTTTGGTAGCGATTGTGCCGTTGGTAAAATTACAGAGCATTTTTCACACCTGGCATTACGACAAAGGCGACGGGATTGCTGAATTGATGACACTGCTTGGCGTGCTGGTGTTGGGGATTGAAGAAGGCATTATGCTCGGTATTTTCCTCACCTTCGTCAGTCATTTGCAAAAAAATAGTCACCCACATATTGCCGTATTGGGGCGCATTCCAAATACGCCGTATTACCGCAACATCAAAAACCATTGCATCGATTGTTTAGAATCGTGGGACAACCTACTTTTAGTGCGTGTTGACGACAGCATTACGTTTACCAATATCAATTTTATCGAAGAATTTATCGATACCGAATTAAAAGCGGCGCCGAAAATTGAACACGTTGTGCTGATTTTCACATCCGTCAGCGATATTGATAGAACCGCGTTGGAAGCCTTGGAACAGTTAAATTTAAATTTCAAAGAAGCTGGAATTAGTTTGCATCTTGCTGAAGTGAAACATTTTGTTTTGGTCAAACTCAAAAGAAGTCATTTGCTGACGCAATTAAACGGTCAGATATTTTTTGATACCGAAGAAGCGGTTAGAAAATTGAACGCATTATGAAAACAATGAACCGTTTTCGCTGGGAAATCACCGTCGCGGTGATTATCAAATTCACGTTATTTGCGCTGGTGTGGTGGTTTTTTTTCGCCGGACAAAAAATTCACGTTGATGAACAGCATCTCGCCAATCGATTGCTGGGCGAACCCATATCAAAACAGGAAAAATTTTAATGATTACCAACGAAGTTGTAGAACTTTCGCGCTTGCAATTTGCGCTGACGGCGATGTATCACTTTTTGTTTGTGCCGTTGACGATAGGATTATCGTTTTTGTTGGCGATTATGGAATCGCTTTATGTTATGACGGGCAAGCAAATTTACAAAGATATGACGCGCTTTTGGGGCAAATTATTCGGCATCAATTTTGCGATGGGCGTGACGACTGGCTTGACGATGGAGTTTCAGTTCGGCACCAATTGGGCGTATTACTCGCATTATGTCGGGGATATTTTCGGCGTTCCGTTGGCGATTGAAGGCATGATGGCGTTCTTTTTAGAATCGACTTTTGTCGGATTATTCTTTTTTGGTTGGGATAGATTGAGCAAAATGCAGCATTTATCCACGACGTGGTTGCTCGCGTTGGGAACCAATTTGTCGGCGTTGTGGATTTTGATTGCCAATGCGTGGATGCAAAATCCAGTCGGCGCGGAATTCAATTACGACACCATGCGAATGGAATTAACCAATTTTTCTGAGCTAGTTTTTAATCCTGTCGCGCAAGTGAAATTCGTTCACACGGTCGCAGCGGGTTATGTTACGGGGTCGATGTTTGTGTTAGGAATCAGCGCGTTGTATTTATTAAAGCGTCGGGACATTCCATTTGCACGACGTTCATTTCGGATTGCGTCGGGTTTTGGTTTAGCGGCAATTTTGTCGGTGATTGTGTTAGGCGATGAAAGCGGTTACACCGTGGGCGAAGTGCAAAAAGCAAAACTCGCCGCGATTGAAGCCGAATGGGAAACCGAAGAAGCTCCCGCCTCGTTCACGCTGATTGGCTTGCCAAACGAAGAAACCATGACAACGGATTACGCGATTAAGTTTCCGTATTTACTCGGCTTGATTGCGACGCGCTCGCTTGACGGCACAGTTGATGGCATCAAAGAAATTCGCGAACGCAAACGCAGACGGATTAACAGCGGCATCGTGGCTTACGAAAATTTACAGATTTTGCGCGAAGACAAAACCAATGAAATTGCTAAAGCCATTTTTGAAAAACATAAAGTCGATTTAGGTCACGGTTTATTGTTGAAAAAATACACGGAAAATGTGACTGACGCGACACCAGAACAAATCGAATTAGCGATTAAAGATTCGATTCCGCGCGTAGCACCGATGTTTTGGACATTTCGCGGCATGGTTTTTTGTGGCGTGCTGATGTTATTTATTTTCGTCGCGTCATTTTATTTCAACGCGAAACGCACTGCACACAATCAACGTTGGTTATTAAAAATGGCGTTTTACGGCATTCCATTACCGTGGATTGCGTCCGAATTGGGTTGGGTGGTGGCGGAATACGGTCGGCAACCGTGGACAATTGCCGGCATTTTACCCACACATTTAAGCACGTCGAGTTTGAGCAGTGATCAGTTGTACGCCAGTATTGCAGGATTTTTTGTGATGTACAGCGCGTTGTTGGTGATTGAATTATTCTTGATGATTAAATATATCAAACTCGGGCCCAGCAGTTTGCACACCGGCAATTATCACTTTGAAAAAGAAGGGAGTTCTCATGTTTGATTACGAGTTATTACGGATTATTTGGTGGGGCATTCTGGTTTTTCTCATTTGCGGTTTTGCGGTGATGGATGGTTTCGATTTTGGCATTGGAATGTTGTTGCCATTTTTAGGCAAAACCGACGATGAACGGCGCGTAATTTTGAACAGCATCGGCCCGACGTGGGAAGGTAATCAAACGTGGCTCGTGACACTCGGCGGCATTACGTTTGGCGCGTGGTCGTTGGTTTACGCAGTATTATTTTCGGGCGTTTACGCGGGTTTATTGCTCCTTTTATTTGCTTTATTTTTACGTCCCGTCGGTTTCGATTATCGCAGCAAAGTAACCAATCCAACCTGGCGTTCAGCGTGGGATTGGGCGTTATTTGTCGGTGGCGCAACCCCTGCGATTGTATTAAGTTTAGCAGCAGGAAATTTAATGCTCGGCTTACCGTTTGAATTGGATGCTGATTTGCGTTCGAGTTACGCGGGCGGATTTTGGGATTTATTTCAATTATTTCCGCTGTTGTGCGTGTTGGTTGGCGTAGCGTTATGCGTCATGCACGGCGCAGTTTTTCTGCATTTACGGACTGAAAATGCAATCGCTGAACGCGCTCAAATTGTGATTCGTTGGAGCAGTATTTTATTTGTGGGGTTGTTTTTAGTGGCGGGAATTTGGGTCGCATTTGGCTTGGACGGTTACAAAATTACGTCCGCGATTGACACGACAATTACCGCAAATCCATTACACAAAACGGTCGTGAAAAGCACTGGCTTGTGGCTTGAAAATTATGGAACGTATCCGTTGCTGTTACTCGCGCCACTGATGACGGTAATTTCTGCATTACTCACGCCCTTTTTTACCGCAAAAAATAATTCCGCTACGGCGTTTGTGTTGAGTAGTTTGGCGATGATTGGCGCGATTGTGACCGCTGGCGGTTCGATGTTTCCGTTTGTGTTGCCTTCCAGTCTTTCGGCGGCAAGTAGTTTGACTATTTGGGATTCGAGCGCGAGTCGTTATTCGTTGCAATTGCTTTTAGTCGCCACCGTTATTTTCATGCCGATTGTCATGGCGTACACGAGTTGGGTTTATAAAGTAATGCGCGGCAAAGTGACCGTTGAGCAAATTCAAGACAATCAACATACGATGTATTAGGAGAAAATGATGTGGTATTTTGCGTGGATTTTAGGGGTGGGTTTAGCGAGTGCGTTGGCGATTATCAATTCGTTGTGGCTTGAAATTGGTGACAATGCCGAGGTGGATAGTTAGCAGAAGGTTAAATAAACTCAAAGCGTGTAACACATAATCATCAACATCAATTCACAAGGAAAAAAATAGCTTATTCTGATAAATTTATTCAAATGGGCGACGCGGCTCGCGCACGAGTTTCATCAGTACAACCCAATGAAGTCGATGCTCTTTTGGCGGATGGCGCGTTGGCTTTGGATATTCGTGACAAAGAAGAACATGATGCCGATTGCGAAAAAACCAAAATTAACGCTAACGTGTAAAGATTTGGGATTGAATGCCAAAAAATTGCGCGAGATTGAATTTATCGCCGTCGGTGAATCAGAATCAGGGATTGAGTTTTATGCGTGGGATTTCAATCACGAAGTTGAAAATGGTTTTAAAGCTGACGTGATGATTGATAAAGTCGGCAAACAAACGCACGCTTTCAAAGCGGGAAGTTACAAAGTCGCTGTAAAAGTGGTGGATAACGAAGGCATCGAAAGCGTCGAAATTATTACGCTCAAAACGAATGGCGTGTTGGAAATTTAAAAAATGAATGTCGCACAAATTAAATGCCTTGCTGTTTTTAGTATTTTTGCAATTATTGGTTTTGGCCCTGTTTCACCTGGTTGTTTAATTGGGTTATACATTGTGGCATTGAGACCAATATGGTTTGGTAAATTGGTAGGTGATTTGTACGAAAAACCCTTTCAAAAAGGCGCGAACTTCTCACCAAAAATCATTACAAAATCCAGAATAAAAACTTTCTGCGTTTTATTTTGCTTGTTACTTATTGATATTGCGCCTGTTCCTGTCACACCGACCATTGCTTTTTTGATTATTTTAAGTAAACCTTTATGGTTTTATTTGAACATTAAACACATTTATGGCGATAAATAAATATGGCGTTTTGGTTGTATTATTGGCGGTCAATTCCTCAGCTCTTGCAGAATGGGCTTTCAAAGCGGATAACGCGGGATATTACACCGATGATGTTGCACTTTTTTCGGCAACACGAAGACTGTCACTTAAAGATGATCCGACGCAGCCCAGCATTGATAAAACAGGTCAAGGCAGTGATTTTATTTACGAGCCAAGTCTGGAAGCAGAATGGATGGGGCATAATTCGTTTGGTGAAATGAGTTTTGCGGCGGATGCAGGCGGTTATATTTTTACAAATCAAACCGCTTTCACGCATGGATTATTTGATTTTGAAGCCGCGCAATCGTTTGAAACCGATACAAAACTCAGTTTGCATTACAACTTTGTTCCCGATTTGTTTTTAGGTAAAAATACGTTTATGCAGCCAACTGGCGAAGAATCGGAACACGATGAGATTTTAACAAGTCATTATTGGTCGTTTCACGTTGACCAGAAATTGACGAACGATTTTACGTTTCGGTTGTTAAGTCGTTACGGCTTGCGAAATTACAACGCGCCTTTTGTGCATCGTGATACGCAATTTTGGACAATTGGTTCACATTTAGAATGGGATATAAACGAAGATGTTGAATTTTTAATCGGTTATCACTATGAAAAAGGCAGCGCGGAACATCATCGTGCGGCGCATTTCCCCGACGATTTGTCTTACACGAATCATTACGCTTCGGGCGAATTAAAAGTGAAATTACTTGAAAAATTAACCGCCAATTTTATTTTTGACTATGAACACAATGCGTCGATGAGCCATCATGAAGAAGATGAGCGTTTCGGTGCAAATGAAAATATTTATCAAGGTGAATTTGAATTGGAATATGAATTAACGCACGCGACGCAGCTCACATTAGGTTGGCAACACGGAAATCGAAAGTTAAGCACAGAAATGGCAAAGGTAAAAAATAATAATGTTTGGCTTGGGTTTGAATATAAATTTTAAATGAAAAAAATCATGTGGTATTTTGCGTGAATTTCAGGAGTGGGTTTGGCGAGTGTGTTGGCGATTATCAATTCAATGTGGCTTGCAAATTCGTGATAATGCCGAAGCAAATTGTTAAGAAAATTCTAAAATTTTAATTTTAATAAAGTGTTCACACGCCCGCTCTGATAGATTTATCGAAATGGGCGATGTAGCTCGCGCACGAGTTTCGTCTGTCTATTTTTTAGCGGACTTGTGTCCTTTAGGGAGGTCAACCATTCTCACGCTGTAACCGTATTTGAGCGCGTTCGATTTCGGTTTGCGCGACTTTATCTCGCAAATAAACGGGTTGAGCAAATTCAGCCGCCACGCCTAAACCGCGTTGAAAACCATAAACGCCCAATTCTGCAATCGTGCTGGATTGTGGCAAAACGTCGCTTTCAATTTGCGTGACGAAACCTTCTGTTTTCAATAATAATTCGTCTTTATAAACGCGCCAACCTGAACCCATTCCCAACGCGGATTTTTGTGGAAATTCAATTTTTTCAACCGGCAAAACGGCTTCTTTGCCGACCAATTCCATAAAACCATCGGCGTTTCGTTGATAAACGCCCCAAAAAATTTCGCCAATGCGTGCGTCGGTGGCGACAAAAGCCAGTTTCGGTAATCGATTTTGCGCCAAGGCGGCAAGCGTTGAAACTGGTACGACGGGCAAATCGGCACCAAACGCCAAGCCTTGAACTACGCCCGTTGCAATGCGTAAACCCGTGAATGAACCTGGGCCACAACCAAACGCCAGCGCGTCGAGTTGCGACAATTTTAATTCGGCTTCCGCGAGCAACGATTCAATCATCGGCAATAATAATTTTGTGTGCGCTTTGGGTGTGATTTCAAAACGTTGGCGAATTTCACCGTCGATAAATAACGCAGCAGAGCAGGCTTCGGTGGAGGTGTCGAGTGCAAGTAATTTCATAATTTTGTTTTTCAGTGTGATGCGTCACGCAAGGTTTGTAATTCGGTGTTTAATTCGTTTGCCAATTCAGAAAAATAACTGTCGCGGTCGTCAATCGACAAAATTTGCTGATAAATTTCGTCGTCGTGCAAACGTTGTACTTCGATTTCTAAAATCGCAATTCGTTCACGCAACGCCGCAATTTTCGCTTGTAACGCTTCTTTGTTGTGAATGCTTTCCGCTGCCGTTCCGAGTGAACTGCCTGTTTGTAACGCCGTTAAAATTTCAATCACACGTTTCAAATCTTGGCGACGATAAGCGTCATTTAATTCTTTAAAAAACGTTTCGCCTTCTGCTTTGAATTCGTCGGCAAGTTTATCAGGATGACACAAACGGCTGGCTTTTCGATACGCCGTTTTTAATGCTTGTTGCTCGTCAGGCGTTAACGTTTGTGGCGCGTCGTCTAATTGTTGCTGATAACCACGCTCAAATTCTTCGTAATCGTGTTCGGCTTGTTCTTTTTCGGTTTCGTCGCGGCACAATTCGGCGCGGCGTTTCAAAATTTCTTCAATCAAACCACCCAAACGACGAAAGTATTCGCCGTTGAATTCGTTAATTTCGCGTTCAAGGTCGGCTTGCGTATCGGTTAATTCAATCAACCGATTTTCCAACAGTTTCAATTCCAGTTTTAAACCTTGAATTTGCGGGTCTTCGAACACGGTCAAACCAGTGCTGTCGTGCTTGTACTGTTCAATCAATTGAATCACGTCTTGAAATTGCTGGGCGCGAATTAACGCCAGAATATGCTGCACTTGTTCATCGAGCAGCAACTTTTCAAGTTTTTGTACCTGCATCGCAATGAGGTCGTCTTCTTCCATTGCCACCGCGTTTTTGATGATGTCGAGGCGTTTTAAAATGTCGTTGGGCATGATTAAAGTTCCGTTTCGCTAATTTCGGCGATTTTCATAAAATGTTTCAACAAACCGATTTTTAAATCTTCGTTTTTATGAATCGGTAGCGAAATGCGAGCAGGATTTCCCGCTTTCATATAAACGTGATGACTGCCATTTACACGCACTGAACGCCAACCTCGAATTTCAAGAAGTCGCGCAAAGTGTTTTCCTGAAACAGATTTCACACCACAATCTCCATGACTCTGTCGTTTTGAGCCAGTTCAATGTGGTCTAAATCCACATAAAGACAGGCTTCAACTGCTTCATAGATATTTGTAAAAAGCTCTTCAATCGTATCGCCTTGTGTGGCACAGCCTTGAATCGCGGGAACTTCTGCCCAAAACCCGCCTTCTTCTGCGGGGTGAATAATGATTTTTAATTTCATAGCTGTTTGTCCTGTTTGATGATGTCGAGGCGTTTTAAAATATCGTTGGGCATGATTAAAGGTTTTTCAGTAATTTATCGTATTCAGCGTGTGAGCCAATCCAAAACCAAACGATTGTTTGGCTGTCTTTCATTACGCCAACAGCTCGCCAACCAATTCCCGCACGAACAGAATAAACGGCAGAATTCGTATTAAGTTTTTTAAATTCAACGCTTGGATGTTGCGGGTTTTGTTTCCACAATCGATAATTTTTTCGGGCTGTTTTTTTAATTCGCTCAGGCAAATCACGAAACAATTTTCTGAATTCAAGCGTTAATTCAGAGTTCATCGAATCCCTTTTTTATCGTTTTACCCTGATTCGATTGTTGCAAAGCCGCTAAAGCCAATTGCTCTAATTTAGGTTGCGCTTGTTCGAGTGTGATTTGCCATTGCAATTCATTTTCGATGTCGTCCAACCACTGAAAAGCCATTTCGTCTTGAATCACAGCGGGGAAAATAGCCGCTTTTTCTATCAATAATGCAAAGTTTGGAGTCATTTTTTTAACCTAAAATTTGGTGATGCTGTTGAGGTGGCTTAATTCTGGAGGTAGTGATTGCATTGGATTGTAACTCAAATTCAAATAAGTCAAATTGGTCAGTTTGCCAATCGATTCTGGAAGTTCGGTGAGTTGATTTCCATACAAATTCAACGTCGTCAGATTCGTCAGATTGCCAATCCATTCGGGAAGTTTTGTGAGTTTGTTATTATCCAAATCTAACCGTGTCAGATTAGTTAGATTGCCAATGAATTTGGGAAGTTCTGTGAGTTGATTTCCTCTCAAATCCAATCTCGTCAGATTCGTCAGTTTGCCAATAGATTCAGGGAGTTCGGTGAGTTGATTACCGCACAAATTCAACCCCGTTAGATTAGTCAGTTTACCAATAGATTCGGGAAGTTCGGTGAGTTGATTACAATACAAGTGCAACTCCGTCAGATTCGTCAGATTGCCAATCGATTCGGGAAGTTCGGTGAGTTGAGTATCACCCAAAGACAACTCCGTCATTGCTAAAATTGCTTTTTTATCACGGGGGAATCCGTTCCAACTGTCATAATCATCCTCAAAATAATAATCTTCAATTTCATTTTCATCAGCCCACGCAATCAATTCATCTAGCCACGCATCATCAACCACCGCGAGCCTTTTGCTTGCCAGAATCTTGTCGGTGATGCTCAATAAATTGCGGGTTTTGTGCAGTGCTAATCCCGAATTTTCGATTATTTTCGGGAGGTTTTTGTTGTCGGTCATAAATTTTGGGTGTTTAAAAAGAAAATTCTGCGTTCAGTTTAACACTCAACTGCGCCAACAACTGATTCAAACCCGTTACGGCGGTGGCGTAATGGTCATCGGCTAACGGCTGATTTAAATCAATCGTGCCGTGTTGCAAAACGGCGTGTGTTTTTTCATTCAAAATTGTCCAATCGACCGAAAAACGAATCGCGTTTCCCAGCACAATATCCAACTGCGTCACGTCAATCACCAACCGATAATCGACCATGCCGAGCAAACTCCACGGATAGGCTTTAAACCAAAACGCGGGTTGTTGCGTCGCCAAATTCTTCGCCAACACTTCGGTCATATTTTGTTTGAGCAACGCCGCCCATTGATGTTGTTCGGCGAAATGCAACGCGCCATTCGTGTCGCGCGTGACGATTTGTTTCCGTTCCAATGCGCTGGGCAAACTGATTTGAGCCAGACCAATTAACGGTTTAGAAATCTCCCCCCTTTGAAGGGGGGCGGGGGGGATGTGCATGAATTCCAAACTATAAAACTGCGTTGGCGCGACGGTCGCGCAACCTTGCAACATCAACAAACCCACTAAAACTAATTTTTTCATTTTGTACCTTCTTCAGTTTTGCCACGCACCACAGATTCGGGATGTTGCGCCAAATAATCCGTCAATTGTTTCACCGAACCCGCCGCCTGCGTCAATTCTTGCAACAATTGTTCAAGTTGATAATGCGTGGTCGCGCCCGCTTCAAAATTACTCAAGGCTTTTTGCGCGGTGTTCAACGTTTTATCCGCCGAATTCAAGGTTTTATCAACCGTTCCCATTGTGCCTTTGACGCTGTTCAACGTAGAAGTCGCGGCAGTTGTCGTGCCTTGCAAACCTTGCAATGTTTTATTGATTTCGTCGGTCAAATTTTCGAGCGGCAACTTCGCAATTTTATCCATGATGATATTCGCCGAATGGGTAAATTGGTCGAGCGAACTCGCCGTGGTGGGAAATTCTGCGTATAAACCGTGTTTGGGATTTTCAATGATTTTGCTTTTTGGGTGAAAATCCAAATCCACCAATAATTGCCCCGTCAACAAACTGCCCGTTTGTAATTGAGCGCGTAAGCCTTTATCAATCAACTGTTTCACCATTTCTTGTGGCAAGATTTTCACGTTTGGATTCACTTCTTTAATACGTTCTGGCTGCAATTCCACAATCACGGGAATGCGAATATCTGCCGTTTTTTCGTCCAATTCCAAGCTCACATTTAACACCTTTCCGACTGGATAACCGCGCAATTGAACGGGCGCACCTTCCGTCAAACCCCGCACCGAACCGTTGAAATACATCACATAATGCAGCGTGTCGCCGTAAGTAATTTCAGTCGATTGATCGTAAGTATCGTAAAGCGGATACAGTGTATTTTCGGGTTGAATCGCCTCGATTCCATCTTCTGCCGAGGCACGAAACGCAATGCCGCCGCTCAATAATGAAATCAGCGAACCCGTGCGAACCTTGAATCCGTCCGCACCCGCCGACAAATCCACACCGCTATCAATCCAAAAACGGGTATTTTTGCGAATAAATTGGTCGTAAGGTTTGTTGATGAAAATAGTCAGCCGAATCGCGTCCGCCGCCGCTGAAAGTTCATGCGTCAACACTTGCCCGACCGCGATGCCGTGAAAGTTAATCGGCGTTCCCGTTCGCATCGAACCAAGATTATTGGTTTCTAAAATAAATTCTTTTCCTTCGGCATTGGCTTTCAACGGCGGCGGATTCGTTAAGCCCACAAAATCGTGTTGATGGTCGCCCGAACTGGGTTTGATTTCAATGTACGCGCCTGAAAGCAACGTGCCTAAACCCGAAATCCCCCCCAATCCGACTTGTGGACGCACGACCCAAAACAGCGTGTTGGTTTTTAAATACTTGCTCGAACTCGCGTTCATTTGTGCGGTGACGGCGATGGTTTTTAAATCGTCATTGATATTTATCGCGGTGACTTTGCCAATTTCTACGTCGAGATATTTGATTTTGGTTTTGTCTACATCCAAACCTTCGGCGGTCGGGAAACTAATCGTAATAACTTCGCCTTTTTCTGAAAATGATTTGTAAATTAACCAGCCGCTGACCAAAACCGCAATCAACGGTAAAAACCAAATCAACGACCATTCGGATTTTTTGTTTAAGACCGCTTCTTCGGCTTGGTAGTTTTCGTTTAAATCAGTCATTTTGCACATCCCAAATCAAACGCGGATCAAAACTTTTTGCCGCAAACATCGTTAAAACCACCACCGCCGCAAACGCTGTTGCCGCTGAACCCGCGATAACTTGCGCCACACCGCCTAAATTTACCAGTGAAACTAAAATCGAAATCATAAAAATATCCAACATGGACCACCGTCCGACAAACGCAATAATTCGATACAACCGCGTCCACAATTTAGCGTTCACTTGCCACCGAAAATGCACACACAACAATAACAAACTCAACCCCAACAACTTTAACAGCGGCACCAAAATACTCGCCACTAAAACGAGCATTGCAATCGGCAACATATCACTGTGAATCAACGCCACAATGCCGCCTAAAATGGTGTGAGGTTCGCCCACGCCCAATTTTGTCACCGTCATAATCGGGAATAAATTCGCGGGAATGTACAGCGCGAAACCGCTCAATAATAACGCTAACGTGCGTTGAAAACTGTGCGGCAATCGCGCGTGTAAATGACTGCCGCATCGAGTGCAGATTAGAGGCGCGGGGGAATGTATTTGCGCTAATTTTCCACACTCGTGACAGCGCATTAAACCTTGCGCGAGGGCGGTATTATTTTTCTTCATGTGCATTCAACTGTTCAATGCGTTGCCAAAATAACACGCGGTCAAAATTACTCGCCAACATTAACGTCACCCATAAAAGCAACACAAACGCTGTCAAACCTAAACCAAATTTCAATTCTGCCATCGACGCGAGTTTCACGCAGGCGACAATAATCCCCAATAAATACACTTCTAACATTGCCCATTCGTCAATGTGTTGCAACGTGCGTAACCACGCGCTCAAATAGCGATTTGGGCGATGAAAATACAAATGTCCGCTAATCAACAACGACAAAATAATGCTCAACATGGGAAACAAAATACTGGCTAAAAAAACCACCATCGCCACCGCCCACATTTCTTCGTTAAACAATGTCACCGAACCACTCAAAAGCGTGCCGTCGTGTGAATTGCCTAAAATTTTAATGCCGACAATGGGCAATAAATTCGCCGGCAACAGTAAAAATAAACCAGTCAACGACAACGCAAATGTTCGGGTGATGCTTTGAATACGAGGTCGATGCAATAAATAATGGCAACGTGGACAATGCGCTTTTTCATTCACAGCGGGTAAAACTCGCTGTAAAAGTAAGTCACATTCGGGACAGGCAAGATAATTTAAAATTTTCATAAGGGTGATTTTAACGCATGACAGAATATCGGCGTGCAATTGATGGTAGAATTTTTATATTATTTACGCTATTCCATTTTCTGAGAAGGTCATCATGACTCCCCCTAAAGATTTAAAATTTAACAACCTCATCAATGATTTAATCAAAGAAGATTTTTTCACCGCGCCAGATGCCCAAAAATACTATCAAGAAGCTGAAAAAAAAGAGGTTTCACTGATTAACTATTTAGTCACGAATAAAATTGTAGATTCAGCCGTTATCGCGTCTAAAATTTCGCTTGAGTTTGGCGTACCATTTTTTGATTTAAATGCGATTGATTTGAAAAACGTGCCGCGTGATTTAATCAGCAGCGCATTGATGGAAAAACACCACGTTATGCCTTTGCATGTTCGCGGTATGACGTTATTTGTGGCAATTTCCGATCCGCGCAGTTTTCAAGGCTTTGACGAAATAAAATTCAATAGCCACCTCAATCCCGAACCTATTTGTGTGGAAGAAAGCAAATTAGTTAAAGCCATTGAAAAATTATTAGAAGCGGCTAATTTGATGGCAAGCAATTTACTCGATTCGGATTTGGATAATTTAAGTGTTGCAAATCAAATGGACGGGTCTGAAATAGGAATAGGAGTAGCCAATGATGCAGAGGATGCGCCGATTGTACGCTTTGTGAATAAAATTTTGTTGGATGCCATTAAAATGGGCGCGTCCGATGTTCACTTTGAACCGTACGAAAAAGTATTTCGCATTCGCTATCGTGCGGATGGCGTGTTGTATCAAGTCGCTTCCCCGCCTTCTAGTATCGCCAATCGTATCGTTTCACGAATTAAAGTCATGTCACGAATGGATATTGCGGAACGACGAGTGCCGCAAGATGGGCGTATTAAGATGATTTTATCTAAAAGTCATTCGATTGATTTTCGTGTCAATACTTGCCCAACGCTATTTGGTGAAAAAGTAGTTTTACGAATTTTAGATCCGACCAGCGCACAATTGGGCATTGAAAAATTGGGCTTTGAACCAGAGCAACAGAAATTATTTTTAGATGCCATTAACAAACCTTATGGAATGGTGCTGGTAACGGGACCCACAGGAAGCGGCAAAACGGTATCGTTATACACCGGTTTGAACATTCTTAACACCACAGAACGTAACATTTCCACCGCTGAAGATCCGGTCGAAATTACCGTTTCTGGCATCAATCAAGTCAACGTGAATCCGAAAGCCGGTCTGACATTTGCCACCGCGTTACGCGCTTTTTTACGGCAAGATCCAGACGTGATTATGGTGGGCGAGATTCGCGATATTGAAACGGCTGAAATTGCCATTAAAGCGGCACAAACGGGACATTTAGTATTGTCTACACTGCACACGAATGACGCGCCACAAACGCTTAATCGTTTAATGCAAATGGGGATTCCTGCCTTTAATATCGTTTCAGCAATCAATTTAATCATGGCGCAACGTTTGGCGCGGCGGTTATGCAACAACTGTAAAACGCCGGCACAATATCCGGATGATTTTTTATTAAAATCTGGTTTTAAAGCGGATGAACTTAGCACGTTAAAACCCTTTAAAGCTGCGGATTGTGAATTGTGTACGCATGGTTTTAGAGGACGCATTGGGATTTATCAAGTGATGACACTGAGTGACAAAATGCGGGCGTTAATTTTGCAAGGCGGTAACTCGACACAACTTTCTGAACAAGCGGCATCGGAAGGCATTAACGATTTACGCGCCTCGGGCTTGAATAAAGTACGTTTGGGCTTGACCAGTCTGGAAGAGATTGACCGCATCACTATCGAAAATTAAGCGAGTAAATTATGGCGGATTTAAAAAACCAAAAAGTCGGTGCCAAAGAAATCGAATTTATTTGGGCGGGCAAAGATAGGCATCGACATCCAGTATCCGGCGAACTAATGGCACTGGATGAAAAGTCGGCACGCTCTGAATTACGTCGGCGTGGTGTACTGATTACGCGATTAAAGAAAAAACCGCAGCCTATTTTTACGAAAAGGGCACCCAAAATTACACCCGCAGACATTTCCATTTTTGCTCGACAATTAGCAACGATGCTCAATGCAGGCGTTCCCGTTGTTCAAGGTTTGAGTATTGTGGGGCATGGGCATGAAAATGCCAGTATGCGTGATTTGCTGTTAACGATTAAAACCGATGTAGAAAACGGCGATTCATTTACCCAAGCATTGCGGAAACATCCAAAGCAGTTTGATGATTTATTTTGCAATCTTGTTGAAGCGGGCGAGCGGGCGGGGGTGTTGGAAGGGTTGCTGGATAAAATTGCGACCTACAAAGAAAAAAGCGAATCGATGAAGAAGAAAATTAAAAAAGCTCTGACTTATCCTATCGCGGTGGTGATGGTGGCGTTTATTGTTACCACCATTTTGTTGGTTTTCGTGGTGCCAGTATTTGAAGATTTGTTTAAAAGTTTTGGTGCGGATTTACCGGCTTTCACCAAAATGGTCATTGCAATGTCGAAGTGGATGCAAGCGTATTGGTGGATTGTTGTCGGGGTGTTAATCGGCACATTTTATACGTTTAAATTTTTCAAACAAACGTCGGAACGGTTCAATTATTTCCTCGATAAAACTTTATTAAAAGTATACGTCGTGGGCATCATTATCAACAAATCTGCGATTGCCCGATTTTCACGAACCTTATCCACCATGTCAGCCGCTGGCGTGCCATTGGTCGAAGCGTTGGAATCCTGCGCGGGAACGTGTGGCAATCGAATTTATGCCGACGCGGTGTTGCAAGTACGCGAAGAAGTAGCAATGGGCGAACGGTTACAATTTGCAATTGCCGCCTCGGGATTATTTCCGCACATGGTTCAACAAATGATTCAAATCGGCGAAGAATCAGGCGCGTTAGATGCAATGCTGTCGAAAGTCGCCGACTTTTACGAAGAGGAAGTCGATAATTTAGTCGATAATTTAAGTGCTTTAATGGAACCTATGATTATGATGATTTTAGGTATTTTAGTAGGCGGGTTAATCGTGGCGATGTATTTACCTATTTTCAAACTTGGCTCGGTGATACATTGATGCAAATTTTTAATGATTTAACTTTATTAACCACGCCGATAGCGTTCACCGTGTTGATGGGAATCGTCGGTTTATTGATTGGCAGTTTTTTGAATGTAGTGATTTATCGTTTGCCGCTGATGATGCAACGACAATGGCGTTACGATTGTTTAGAATATTTGAAATTAGAACCGGACGCAGCGACGGAAACGTTCAATCTCGCGTTGCCTGCGTCACGCTGTCCACATTGTCAAACGCCGATTTTGGCGCGACAAAACATTCCAGTTTTGAGTTATATCTGGTTGCGTAGCAAATGTGCGACGTGTAAAAATCCAATTTCGGCGCGGTATCCAACGGTTGAATTATTCACCGCATTTGCCTCGATGATGGTGGCGTGGCATTTTGGTTTTGGCGAACAAGCGGCGGCGGCATTAGTCTTGACCTGGGTGTTAATTGCGCTGACCGGTATTGATGTAGATCACCAATTATTGCCCGATGTGATTATTTTGCCGATGGTGTGGCTGGGGTTAATTTTGAGTTTATTTCACGTTTTCATCGACGGCGAAACCAGCATTATTGGCGCGACGGCGGGGTATTTGTTGTTATGGTCGGTGTTTCACGGTTTCAAATTGATTACCGGCAAAGAAGGCATGGGGCAGGGCGATTTCAAATTATTGGCGATGTTAGGCGCGTGGTTGGGTTGGCAATATCTGGGTTTGATTATTTTATTGTCCTCACTCGTTGGCGCGGTCATTGGCTTGACGTTAATTTCACTTAATAAACAAAAACGCGACGTGCCAATTCCGTTTGGTCCGTATTTGGCGGCAGCGGGTTGGATTGCGTTGTTGTGGGGCAAGGGTTTAAATGCCTGGTATTTTGGCTGATTCGGTTCCACTTGAACGCCGCGAACAGGCTATAATGCGGCATTCTCATTTTTCAAACAGGTTTTAAAACTATCATGGCGCATTATCTTGAAATTCACCCTGAAAACCCGCAACCCCGTTTTATTCAACGTGCCGTTGAAATTCTTCGTGGCGGCGGCGTTATTATTTATCCGACCGATTCGGCTTACGCGCTGGCGTGTCAACTCGATGATAAGCAAGCATTAGATCGTATTCGCCGCATTCGGCAACTGGACGAAAAACATAATTTCACCCTGGTTTGCAAAGATTTAACGCAAGTTTCTGGCTTTAGCAAAATCAATAACGAAGCATTTCGGTTGATTAAATCCATAACGCCCGATGCGTTCACGTTTATTTTAGAAGCCACGAAAGAAGTGCCGCGTCGGTTGCAACATCCAAAGAAAAAAACCATTGGCGTGTGCATTCCTCAAAATATGATTGCTCAAAAATTGATTGAAGAATTGGGTGAACCGTTAATTACCACGACGTTAATTTTGCCGCCCGATACGACCGCGTTGTCGGATCCTTACGAAATTCGGGCGCGTTTAGACGATTTGGTCGATTTGATTATTGACGCGGGCGTGATTGATTATGAGCCGACCACAATTATTGATTGTACGGCGGGGGCGTGCGTGATTGTGCGCCACGGCAAAGGCATTGCGCCGACGTTAGATTGAGAGAGAAATGACAATAATGATGGATGAATTAACCTTAATGCAGCGAATTGTGGTATGGATTCTGCCGGTGATTTTTGCGATTACAGTGCATGAAGTCGCGCACGGTTGGGTGGCGAAAAAATACGGCGATAATACCGCCGCAATGTTGGGACGGTTGACGCTGAATCCGTTTAAACATATCGATTGGTTCGGCACGGTGATTTTGCCAGGTTTGCTGTTAATGACCGGAACGGGTTTTATTTTTGGTTGGGCGAAACCGGTACCGGTGGATGCGCGGAACTTTAAAAAACCGCGTCAAGATATGGCAATCGTCGCACTTGCTGGGCCGGTGTCGAATTTGTTGATGGCGATTGGTTGGGCAATGTGTGCGCGTATTGGCGTAACGCTTGGCGCGGGAAATGAAACGATTGCGATGCCGTTAATTTATACCGGCGTAGCGGGAATTTCAATTAACCTCGTGTTGATGTTGCTGAATATGTTGCCGATTCCGCCGCTTGATGGCAGTCGAATTTTATCGGGCATGTTGCCAAGTTATTGGGCGTGGCAATTTAATAAACTGGAACGTTTCGGTTTTATTATTTTGTTGGCGATGCTTTACACCAAAGTGCTAAATGTTGTTTTGGATTATCCGCTGTATTTTATTCAGCAGTGGTTTTTTACCTTGGCGGGTTTATGAACCCGATTTTATTAGGCGTAAACATTGATCACGTCGCTACGATTCGCCAAGCGCGAGGCACACGTTATCCCGATATTCTGCAAGCGGCGTTAATCGCTGAACAAGCTGGTGCGGACGGCATTACCGCGCATTTGCGTGAAGATCGCCGTCACATTCAAGACCGTGATATTTACTTATTGAAAGAAAATATCCACACTCGTTTGAATTTTGAAATGGCGGTGACGGACGAAATGGTGGCGATTGCCTGTAAAGTTCAACCATTTGCCTGTTGTTTAGTTCCCGAAAAACGAGCGGAATTAACCACGGAAGGCGGTTTGAACGTGGTGGAGAATTTGCCACGTTTGCAAACGGCTTGCGCTCAATTAGCGGACGCAGGCATTGAAGTGTCGCTGTTTATTGATCCCGACGAAGCGCAAATTGACGCGGCAGTGAAATCAGGCGCACCGGTGATTGAATTGCACACCGGCGCGTATGCTGACGCAGCAAATCGCCTTGAACAATTGCACGAATTGGCGCGAATTCAACACGCAGCGCGTGTCGCTCACGCAGCAGGTTTGCAAGTGAACGCCGGTCACGGGTTGAATTTTCATAACGTTCAAGCGATTTGCGCGATTCCTGAAATTATCGAATTGAACATTGGTCACGCGATTATCGCGCAGGCGATTTTTTTAGGATTGGCGCAAACAGTGGCAGAATTAAAAGCGGTAATGCAACGCGCCCGTGCGTTAAAGTGACGTAAAAAAACCGTGTTTTTGCATTCGATAAAGCAAGGTGTCGCGGGTAATTCCCAACAGTTTCGCGGATTTACTGCGATTGCCTTGCGTGCGATCGAGAGCCTGATGAATCAAATTTGCTTCCAGCGTATCCAATTTAATGCCCGTGCTGGGCAACACAAAATTCGGTAATTCCGCACGATTCGTTTCATCTTGAAATTCCAACGGCAAATGTTCAGGTTCAATCACTTGATTTGAAAACAAAATACTCAGCCGCTCGCACAAATTCCGTAATTCTCGAATATTTCCCAACCATTTATAATATTTCAAAATTTTCAAACTAGCTTTGCTAAATTTGGGCGATTTCGTGCCATGATTTTTTTCAAATAACGCAAAAAAATGGGCAATTAACAATTCAATATCTTCGCTGCGATCCGCTAAACGTGGCAATTCCAACGGCACCACATTCAAACGAAAATATAAATCTGAACGAAACGCGCCGGTTTCAATCAGCTTCATTAAATTTGCATTTGTCGCCGCAATCACGCGCACATTGACTTTATAAGGTCGCACATCGCCAACCGCCAAACATTCGCCCATATCTAAAAAACGTAATAATTTCGCTTGAATCGACAACGGTAACGAATTGATTTCGTCTAAAAACAACGTGCCGCCGTGCGCCGCTTGCAACAAACCTTGTGTGCTGTGCGTCGCGCCCGTGAATGAACCTTTTTTATGTCCAAACAATTCGGATTCAATCAAACTTTCGGGCAACGCCGCGCAGTTCAACGTTAAAAATTCCTTTTTCGCGCGTGAACTGGCGTTTTTAATGGCGTGAGCAAATACTTCTTTGCCCGTGCCAGTATCGCCTTTTAACAAAACAGTCACGTCCGTTGCAGCAACAATTTTCGCGCTACGAATGAGCGAATCCAACGCGGGCGATTGACCAATAATAGCTTCAAAATTATTCATAATCCTTCGTGCAGGGTGTGCGGCATAATCGCCATGGGATTCAACGATGGAAACGCGGCGAATAACGCGAGGAAAATCATAATTAACCCGACAATTTGTTTAAAACGGGGCATTGCGGCAAGTCGCGTCAACACACTAATCATCACGCCCACGCCCATCACGGCGGGCAAGGTTCCCAATCCAAAAGCAATCATCGTCAACGCACTTTGTAACACGCTACCTGACGCAACCGTCAATGCCAATGCCGCGTAAACCAAGCCACACGGCAACCAGCCCCACACCATACCGAACAAATAAGCGTGTTTGCAATCTTTCACCGGAATGAGTTTGCGCCCGTAGGGTTCGATTTTTTTCCAAAAATGCACGCCCAACTTTTCGATATACGCAAAACGGGGAAACCAACCGGCAATATACAAACCCGCGCCCGTCATAATCAGCGCGGAAAGAATTTGCAGTAATCGGTGTCCGTGCGCTTCACCGAGCGGAAACGTAATCAACACTTCCAACAATCCGACCGTCGCGCCGGCAATGCCATAACTGGTAATGCGTCCGGCGTTATAACTGAAAATGAACGGCAACAAACGCTTTTTATTTTGGCGAATTTCGGGGCTTAAACTGAACGTCAATGAGCCGATAATCGAGCCGCACATTCCAATGCAATGCAAGCTACTAAAAACACCCATTAACAGCGCGACCAAAAATGAAGACGCAAAATTCGGGTCAAAAATCATGAGAATTGCGCCGCGATTTGAGCTTGCATCGCTTCTGCCATGGCTTTGGGATTGGCGGCATCACGAATCGGACGACCGACAACGATATAATCTGCGCCATTTTGAAATGCCGCTTCCACTGTGACGACGCGCTTTTGGTCATCGTCTTCCCGATTATCGACTGGACGAACGCCTGGCGTAATCACCAGTAATTTATTGTCCAATTGTTCGCGCAACATTGAAACTTCTAAACCCGAAGAAACAATCCCGTCGCAACCAATTGCCAACGCACGTTTGGCGCGAGATAAAACTAATTCGCGCACGTCACATTGAAACCCTAAATCGTCTAAATCGCCCCGATCTAAACTGGTTAACGCTGTGACGGCTAACACTTTTAAATCGCCTTTATGGGCGGCAGCGGCTTCCATAATTGCATCGTTGCCGTGAATGGTTGCCAAATCCACGCCTTTTTGACTTAACGCTGCAATCGCGCGTCCAACCGTGGCGGGAACATCGAAAAACTTTAAATCGACAAACACTTTTTTGTTGCGCTGTTTGAGCCATTCGATAAAACCAAAATAATCGCCGCACATAAATAATTCCATGCCGACTTTATAAAAAACCACCGAATCGCCTAACTCTTCCACCAGTTTTTGCGCTTGTTCGATACTCGGTAAATCGAGTGCCATAATTAAACGTTCGTTAACAGGAATAGGTTTATTTGAAATAAAAGATTGTGTCATAACATTAACATCGAGAAAGTAAAAAACAGCCGCTATCTTACCGAATCTTAGCCAGTTCGATAAATGTTATTTGTTTTCGGTCAATTCGCGTAAAATTAAAACGCAACCTTGCCTTATTCCCGCTGGAATTCTATGAAAAAATTATTTTTAATCCCGTTATTACTCTTTTCTGTAACAGGTTTTGCCGAAGAAGCGTCGAAAGATGATTGGCAAAACACCACCATTAGTGAATCGACCATCAAAAAAATTCAAGAAGCAGAATACGTTTATAAAAAATGTGTCGCGGATGAAATGCAAAAAGCACCTTATCAAAAACAAGAAAGTCGTCACGCAACAGAGGCGATTGTGAAGCAATGCGAGTCAATTTTGGGCAAAATGCGAGATGTGTATATTGCTGAAAAAGTACCTGAAATCATTGCTGACAGACATTTGAAACAAATGCGGATGAAAACCATGCGTTCGGTGTTGCAAGAAATGATGTTTAACGAAGCGTCTCGTTCAGTCCAATAATAAAATTATAAAAAGAGAGGTCTCAAAATGGATATAACAGCCTACACAATTGATTTAACACTGAAACCGACCACGTTTGACGTGTGGCACGTTTGTTTGGCGGGAACGGTAGCAATTTTGGCGGGAACGCTGATTATTTTATTGTTGTCGATGGTGATGAGTTTCACGCGACGCAAACCCGCTGCTGCCGCTGAACCAGTGGTTAAAATTGTCGAAAAAATGGTGCAATCGGAACCGATTGTAAAAATTGTCGAAAAAATTGTTGAAGTGCCAGTTGAACGCATTGTGGAAGTGGAAAAAATTGTCGAGCGCATCGTTCAAGCTCCCGCTCCACCGCCTGTTATTTTAAAAGAAGCCAGCGCAGATGCCGCGTTACAATTGCTTTATTTATTACAAAATGACGCGCGATTCATTGATTTTATTAAAGAAGATATGAGCGCACACAGCGACGAAGATGTTGGCATGGTGGCGCGAGTCATTCACGAAGGCTGTAACAAAGTGCTGGACGAACATTTCACTTTTGCGACTATTTGCAAAGAAAATGAAGGCGAACGCATTACGTTATTGGACGGTTTCGATGCCGCGAAAGTGCGCGTGACGGGCAACATTGTTGGCAAACCGCCGTTTACTGGCACGATTATTCACAAAGGTTGGCAAATTACAGACGTACGTTTACCGAGTACGATTCAAGGTTATAACTCAAACATTATCGCGCCAGCAGAGGTTGAATTATGAGTTTTTTTGAGCAAATGAAAAAAAAGGCAGCGGACACCGTGAAAGCGGACGCACCTAAAAAAGAAGAATCGAAAAAAGCGGACGCTAAAAAAGTTGAAGTGAAAATTGAAACAGCAGAAGAAACTGTCGATGCATCTTCAATCACGCAAGAATCACCTATTTCAGAGGTTGAAGAAGTGATTGTCGCTGAGGAAACGCATTCTGATTCAACAAGTGCGAATGAATTTACGCCAACGTCGCCAGAAACGTCGGCGGTTCACACGCTAACAAGCGAAATCGATACGTCGGAAGGCAAACATTTTGCGGTCGGTATCGATTTAGGCACGACCCATTGCGTGCTTTCTTATGCCGATATTACGGCAAACGATGATGAATTTACGCAACACGTTATGGGCATTTCGCAATTAACGTCGCCGAGTGTGGTGGAAGAAAAGTTTCAGTTGCCGTCATTTTTATATCAAGCGCACGATGTAGAATTGCCGGTCGGTTCGACTTCGCTACCGTGGAACGCAAAACCCGATTTTATTGTGGGTGAAATTGCTCGAAATTTGGGCAGTAAAACGCCGATTCGTTTGGTATCGAGTGCGAAAAGTTGGTTGTGTCACGCCGGTGTGGATTGTAAATCGCCCATTTTACCTGCTGAAGCTCCGGACGATGTGCAGCGCGTGTCACCGTTTCAAGCGACCAAAGCCTATTTGGAACACATGCGTGACGCATGGCAATATCTGCATCCGAACGCGCCACTGTCTGAACAAGATTTGGTGCTGACAGTGCCGGCTTCATTCGATCCGGCTGCTCGCGAATTAACAGTTGAAGCCGCGCGTTCTGTGGGTTTGGGACAAGCCATTTTGCTCGAAGAACCGCAAGCGGCGTTGTACAGTTGGATTGAACAAACGCACGGCGAATGGCGTAAACAAGCCAAAACGGGCGATGTAATTTTAGTCATCGACGTGGGCGGCGGCACGACCGATTTATCGTTGATTGCCGTGACGGAAAAAGACGGCGTGTTAGATTTAACGCGGGTTGCGGTCGGCGACCATATTTTGTTAGGTGGCGATAACATGGATTTGGCGTTAGCGTATACCGTGAAAGCCAAACTCGAAAAATCAGACACGCGCCTTGAACCGTGGCAAGTGCAAGCCTTAACGCACGGTTGTCGCGATGCGAAAGAAAAAATCTTGTCTTCAGATGTGGACAGCGTGCCGCTGGTCGTGCCAAGTCGTGGCGCGTCGTTAATGGATGGCGCGTTGCGGAGCGAATTGACCCGCGACGAAGTGAATAGTGTCTTAATTGAAGGCTTTTTACCCAGAGTTTCGGTGAGTGAACGTCCGATTTCACGTTCACGCGGCGGGTTGCAAAGCAAAGGTTTACCGTACGCTCAAGATGCAGGCATTACGCGCCATTTGGCGGCATTTTTAGCGAAACAACAAAACGCTGCCGATGATTTAGACGGCATTAACTTACCCGACGGCGCAACATTTTTACACCCCACAGCGGTACTTTTTAACGGCGGCGTATTCAAAGCCGAAGCGTTAAGCGAACGCTTAATGGACGTGTTAAATTCGTGGTTGACCGCTGAAAATTCACCCGAAGCACGTTTATTAGCGGGTGCGAATTTAGATTTGGCAGTGGCACGCGGTGCAGCGTATTACGGTTTTGTTCGCAAAGGAAAAGGCGTGCGAATCAAAGGCGGAACGGCAGCAGCGTATTATGTCGGAATTGAAAGCGCAATGCCCGCCGTTCCTGGAATGCCGCCCGAAATTCAAGCCTTGTGCATTGCGCCATTTGGCATGGAAGAAGGTACGCAAATCGAATTATCCGATGCCGAATTCGGCTTAATCGTCGGCGAGCAAGTGCGTTTTCGTTTCTTTGCCTCGACAACACGCCGCGACGATACGATTGGCACGCGCTTAGATTATTGGCAAGACGACGAATTATCGGAACTGAACGAAATTGAAATTACCCTTGATCAAGAAGGTCGGCGTTCGGGCGAAGTGGTGTCGGTACATTTAGGTTCTGCTGTGACGGAAGTCGGCACGTTAGAATTACAAGCAGTTTCAAACAAAGATAACGGTCGCTGGAAGATTGAATTTGACGTGCGAAACTAAATAAAAATTGGGTGAAAGGTCAACGCGCCTTTCGCCTTTTCTCCCACCTTTTACAGATTAAAAATGACAGAATATATCATCCGAAATTACACCGATTCCGACGAAGAAGATTACGAATACGATGGCGAAGGCAACATTATTTATTACGCGGTGCGTCCGAATAAAACTCAAATAAAAAAAGAAATTGCGACATTATTAGCGTTAGGCGAAGAAATTTCGTCATTGCCTTCCGCGCAAATTACCGCGTTAGGATTGCCTGAAAAATTAGAAGCGTTGATTCGTGAACTTGCCAAAATGCCACGCAAAGCGGCTCGCAAACGTCAGCTGAAATTTATTGGGCAACAATTTTATAAAATGGAAAGTTTGGTTGAACCGATTTTCGAGAAACTCGCGAAATTTAAAAACCAAAGTGGTCACGCTGTCCGCGAACATCATTATGTTGAAAAGTGGCGCGAACGTTTATTGACAGAAGGTCACGATGCGTTAACCGAATTATTAGACGAACAACCGCAAGCGGATCGTCAACAATTACGGCAATTAGTGCGTAACGCGCAAAAAGAATTGGCGGCAGAAAAACCGTCAAAATCGTCGCTTTTGCTTTATCGTTATTTGAAAACATTATTTGATGGTATCGAGCTGGAAGAAGAGGCTGAAGAAGTGGAAGAAGATGATTTTGACGACTCGGATAACGATTTGGATGCGGATGATTTTGACGACGAAGACGAGTATTAAGAGAAAAAAGTCATCGCTTCATAAATGCGTTCTTGTGCTTTGTGCAGCACATTGAGCGAAAAATCCCCGTTTAATTTGCCTTGATTGAGTTTGACATACGCTGGAATAGTATTGAAGTAAGGCAGGTATTTCGCCTTGCGAGAACCGAAATAACTGTGCAGCTTTGCCAAAATGACAATATCAATCAGGGTTAAATTATCTTCTCCGCTTTCATAAAACCAATCTTCGGCGAATTTAGGAATGTTCACCAATTCGGCGGGAAAACCTAGATTGTGTAACATCATCATGCCAACAGGTGGACTTAAAAAAGGCAAAGCCATTTTTAATTCGCGTAAATTTGGAATCTCATCGGTTTGTTGTTCGGCAAAATTTAACACCGGAATTCTGCCAATATCGCAAATCAAACCCGCTAGCAAAGCATCTTCTGGATTAACAGTTTTGCTTTCTTTCGCCAAAACATAACACAAACTCGATAAATAAATGCTATTGCGCCAATTGGTTTGCATCATCTCCATCAAAGGCATATTTTTACTGTAAAACAATTGTTTAACGCTAATTCCCATCACGACGCGGCGCGTGCCACCGATACCCAAACGAATTACCGCATTGTGACAATTCGTAATCGGTGTTTCAACCATATTATTTGCGGATTGAATCAGTTTTGCCACAATCGTTGCGTCGTATTGCACGATATTGACGATGTCGGCGATAGCAATATCTGGCTCTTCTAATGCTTTTTTCAAGCGTAAGGCAACGTGTGGTAAGCTCGGTAAACTGAGAGTATTTTCTCGATAAGCGTGAGCAAAATCGGCAAAAAATTGGTTATTCGGCAATTCACGCGGCAACCCACTTTTAACAAATGCGCCACCTGGTAAATAACGGTATTTGCGTTGACTGAGACGATATAAAAATAAACGTGAAACGGCGAGAACAATACTGGGCTGCGCTGTAATTGCCGTAGCACCGCATAAATAACCACTATTTAATGGCAATCCAGCTTGTGCTGTGTCACAAATCACTGTGTACGCAAAAACGCCGTCAGGTCGTAATTCAATGCTGCCGTGCAACAAATAGTACGCATATTCCGTGCGCTCTCCGACAATAAAGACGACTGAATCGGCGTTGTAATGCAGCGTTTTGTGTTCGATTTGTTCTAACGTACTTTCCGACAAATAACGCAACGGCGCAAATTTTTTGAACAGTCGAATCGGTTGACGTTCTTCTTCGCTAATTAAAATAGGTGTAGTGCGTTCAGTCGGCACGATACCAAGGGGTACGAGTGAATTTTCGGTTTTAACCGGCTTATCGACTAATTCTTGTAACAATACTTCAGTCGAATGAGTGCGGGCAACAAGACTAGGCGAAGGCGAAGAATTTCGTCTAAAACTGCCAAATAAAATATTTTGTGGCAATAAAATTAGCTGTTGCAGCGATTTATAAAAAGCGACTAGAGATTTTATCATTTAAGAAAATAGGCTCATTGCGTCATCGATGCGTTGTTGTGCTTTGGCTAAAATATTCAGTGAAAAATCAGGATTTAATTTACCATTTTTCAATTTGGCATACGCGGGAATTGAATTGATGTACGGCAAATCTTTAGCGCGTGCCGTGCCAAAATAACTGTGCAATTTCGCCAAAATGACGACATCAATGACAGTCAAAGCATCACCTTCACTTTCATGATACCAATCTTCTGAGTATTTAGGAATTTCTGTAATTTCACTAGGAAAGCCCAATTTGTATAAGACTAATGAGCCAACCGCTGGATTTAAGTACGGCATCACAGTTTGTAAGTCCTGTAAATTAGGTGAATCACCAAGGTGTTGTTCGGAAAAATGAATCAACGGAATTGCGCCAATATCACAAACTAATCCTGCTAACAGCGCATCTTCTGGATTCACTTGACCCGATTCCTGGGCAAGTACAAAACTTAAACTTGAAACATATAAACTTTTTTTCCATAGTTCCTGCATTTGTGCGACGAGTTGCGGTGACTTAGATTGAAACAATTGTTTCACGCTAATTCCCATTACCAGTTTTCGAGTCGCTTCCAAACCTAAGCGCGTCACGGCATCGTGACAATTTTTAATCTGTATGGTGGGTGCATAAAGCGCACTATTAGAAACCTGAATTAGCTTTGCTACAACGGACACATCGACTTCGATAATTTTAATCACGTCTTTAATGCTGATTTCATGTTGCATTGCTTTACGGAGTTTTATCGCTACTTGCGGCAATGACGGCAAACTCAGTTTATTTTCTCGGTAAGCTTGGAAGAAATCGTTAAAAAATACGGTATTAGGAATTTCTTTTGGTCGATCAATGTCAATTATTTCTAAAAGATTATTTTGTTGTGCGTATTGCGCTCGACTTTTATTCACCCACCATCTCACTACAGTGACTGGAATTGAAAGAATCAGACAAGGTGTTTTTGTTATTGCCGTCGCACCACAAGTTTTGCCGCTATTCAGTGGCAAATTAGCTAAGGTAGAATTTTCAGTAATGGTGTAAGTTGCGCCCCCGTCGGAATGAAGCTCAACATTGCCTTTGAGTAGATAATAAACGTGTTCGCTTTGTTCATGCAAAGTAAAAAGTACCGAATTTGCACTGTACTTTAAAATACGTTGTTCAATTTGCCCAATGTCTTCATCTGTTAAATCACGAATAGGAGCTAATTTTTTGAGTATCGCTAGTGGTTGCTTTTCATTACTGACAGCAATCGGTTTCGTATTTTTACTGACGACGGATTGATCTGGCTGTTCCGTATTTTCATCTGGTACAACGACTGGAGTGAAAACAGCGGTAGCTGGAAAAGGAGCTTCAACCTTAACCTCAGTTTTGACTTCCTTGACTTCAGGCTCAACCCTAATCTCATCCTCCGGCTCATCCCTAACCGTTTCATCCTTCGTTGCCGGCTCCACTGTTTTTTTAGAAAAAATCCCACTCGTCCATAATTTCATATTTGTTACAAATCCGTTAATTGTCACGATAGTACCGCCATTCAGTGCGAGTTAATTGGTTATTTTGGGGAGTTATAAAAAATTGCTGTTTTAGATAACGTGTCATGCCAACAGTGTTTTTTTTCATTCATGATTGCCCATAAAAACCCTAATCCGAGTGCACCCCACGAAACGATGGCGATGCTAAAACGCTTAAAGGCTTGCAACCAGGTTATAGGTTGGCAATCGAACGTTAGCACTTGAAGTCTCCACGCCCGCAATCCCAATGTTTGTCCACCATGCGTCCAAAACCAACCATAAAAAATAAAGCTAATTATTAACAAATAGAATAAATAAAAAATTTGATAATTTTTAAAAGCCTGTCCCGCGTTAAACGGTAAAATTAACGCCGTCGCCACAAACAGAACACTTAGTAACAAAAGTGAATCGTAGATAACAGCTGCCAGACGGCGTATTAAACTCGGTGTCTGTAACATATCGTAATTAAGTGAATACGCCGTAAAAATAAGACAACACAGAATTAAAGTTTAAATAACGATAATTTTTGTCCCAGGTACATCGTCATGACAACTAATAATCCAAGCATTAACAACGAAGCAATAATTGGCAGACGCGGTCCCATCGATAATATGAAAAAATCAGTGACAAAAATACTGGTTAACAAGGGCTGATCAATCAAACCCGCAACAATTTTTTTAAACATAACAACTCCAAATTTGAACGCGCACACTTTGGCGCGTATGAAAAGAATAAAAAACAGTGCCGATTTTACTCTATTCAAAAGGGCAATGTAAAAGAAAAGAAGTGTTGATTAACTGTGCATGAATTGTAATGATATTAGCCACATTATGAATAAAACCAATTGAGTGTGAACGCCATTTTAACTTTTTTAAAAAACTTTGCAGATTCAGACAAAAAGCCTATTCGATCGGCAAAAATTGCTCGCCAAAAATTCATCGAAAAATTGCCCGACGTTGTCCCTCGCGCTACTGAAACGTATGATGGCGCAACGATTATTCCGCGTCCAGATCATACCGTTTCGCGCCAACAAGTCGGCGAACACGCACTGAAAGTTTTGTATCGTCTACGAAAAGAAGGTTTCGATGCCTATTTAGTTGGCGGGTGCGTGCGGGATTTATTACTGGGACGCGAACCCAAAGATTTTGACGTAGTCACCGATGCCGAACCGGAACAAATTGCGGATATTTTTTCCAATTGTCGGTTAATTGGCAAACGATTTCGATTGGCACATGTGATTTATGGTCGAGAATTTGTCGAAGTCGCTACGTTTCGGAAAGCCATTAGCGACGACAAAAAAGATGCGCCCCGGATAACAAAAGAAGGGCGTATTTTACAAGATAATATCTACGGTTCGATTCACGAAGACGTGTGGCGACGCGATTTCACCATCAACGCGCTGTATTACAACATTCGGGATTTTTCGATTGTCGATTTTGTCGGCGGCATGGATGATCATAAAGCCGGCTTAATTCGTTTAATTGGCGATGCCAGCGAACGCTTTCGGGAAGATCCTGTGCGAATGCTTCGCGCCGTCCGCTTTGCGGTGAAATTAGCGTTTAAATTACATCACGATTGCGAACAAGCCATTCCATTGAACGCGCATTTGTTGGCCAGCATTCCAGCGGCGCGATTGCACGACGAAATTCCTAAATTATTTTTGTCGGGTTATGGCGTGCAGACGTTTGAAATGTTGCGGCAACACGGTTTATTCGGGATGTTATTTCCGGCGGTTGAAAAAAGTTTGTCGCACGAAGCCGCGCATTTTCCCAAAATGATGGTGATTAACGCGCTGCAAAATGCCGATAATCGCGTCGCTGAGGGTAAACCGGTTCAGGCGTATTTTTTGTTTGCGGCATTATTATTTGAACCGATGCAGCAACGTGCCAATGAAAAAATGGCCAAAGGCGAACTCGATTCGGTCGCGTATTATGAGGCGGCGAGTGAAGTTTTAACGCAGCAAGTTCGGCGTTTGGCGATACCGCGTCATTTTACGTTAGCGATTCGGGAAATATGGAGTTTGCAGCCAAAATTCAGTGCGCGAGTGGGCATGAAACCGTATCGTTTACTGACACATCCGCGTTTTCGGGCGGCGTATGATTTTTTGATGTTACGCGCTCAAACGGGCAGCGAATCAACGGAATTAGCGGAATGGTGGACAGCATATCAAGCGGCGAGCGAATCGGAACAACGCAAAATGACGCAACCGCCACCCGTCGCAAAGAAACCCAAGAAAAAACGCACTTATCGCAAAAAAGCGAAAACTCCTGTTACGCATTCAGAGTCTTAAAATTTATGGTTATGGAAACACGCGCTTATTTAGGGTTAGGCAGTAATTTAGACGCGCCAATTGAACAATTACGCGCTGCTCGAACGGCAATTTGTGCGGTGATGGGTATTGAAGAAATGGCATTTTCAAGTTTATATCGCAGTCCGTCGATGGGTTCAAAAGATCAACCCGATTACGTTAACGCCGTGATGGCAATTCAAACGGATTTACCGCCGCTGGTTTTATTAGCGACGTTGCAAACGATTGAAAATGAACACGGACGAGTGCGCCACGAACATTGGGGCGCACGCACGTTGGATATTGATATTTTATTATTTGGTGAACGCTGTTTGAACTTTCCGGATTTAGTCGTGCCACATTACGGCATGACGGAACGGGCGTTTGTGTTGTATCCGTTGGCTGAAATTGCACCCGATTTGATGATTCCTAAACACGGAAAACTGGCGGAACTTGTAGCGCGTTGCCCCTTAAACGATTTGGTGCGATTGTCCGATGTCACATAATTATTTAACTCAAAATACAAGCAAATCGCTGACACATTTGGATTTGTTGGCGATGAAACAACGCGGCGAAAAAATTGTGTGTTTAACCGCTTACGATGCCAGTTTTAGTGCGTTGATTGACGCGACAGAAATTGACGTAATTTTAGTGGGCGATTCGCTTGGCATGGTGATTCAAGGGCATTCGACCACGTTGCCCGTCAAAATTGACGACATGATTTATCACACCCGTTGTGTCACAAAAACTTGCAAACGGGCGTTGGTGGTTGCGGATTTGCCCTTTATGACTTATGCCACGCCCGAAATGGCGGCACAAAATGCAGCGGCACTGATTCAGAATGGTGGCGCAAAATTGGTGAAATTAGAAGGCGCGAAGATTGAAATTGTGCAATTTTTAGTTTCTCAAGGCATTGCCGTTTGTGGGCATTTAGGATTATTACCGCAATTTATTCATCAACTGGGCGGTTACAAAGTACAAGGAAAAGCTGCAGAGGCTGCCGCGCAATTGCTCGCCGAGGCATTAGCGATTCAAAACGCAGGCGCATCGATGCTGATTTTAGAATGCGTTCCAGCGGAATTGGCGCGACAAATTACCGAACAATTAACGATTCCCGTGATTGGCATCGGCGCAGGTGGCGCGTGCGACGGGCAAGTTTTAGTCGTGTACGATATGTTAGGAATCAGCACAGGTAAACGCCCGCGTTTTTCAAAAAACTTTCTTGCCGACACAAACTCCATCGAATCCGCGTTAAAAAACTATTCAAATGCCGTTAAAAATGGCAGTTTCCCAACCGCTGAACACAGCTTTTAAATTCAAAAAATCATGCAAATTTTTCACACTATTTCAGACATTCGCGCGTGGCGAAATGCCAATCGGCGCGTGGCTTTCGTGCCAACAATGGGGCATTTACACGCGGGACATTTGCAACTGGTGCGCGAAGCAAAAACACACGCCGACCAAGTCATCGTGAGTATTTTTGTCAATCCGACACAGTTTGGTATTGACGAAGATTTAGCCAATTATCCGCGTACTGAATCCCGTGATTGTGAACTGTTAGCCGCCGAAGGTTGCGATGTGGTTTTTCTGCCGTCGGTTGAAACGATTTACGCGCCAACCGCTCAAACAACCGTGACGGTTTCGGCGGTTTCACAAAATTATTGTGGCGCGTCGCGGGCAGGGCATTTCGATGGCGTGGCAACGGTGGTGTGTAAATTATTCAATATCGTGCAACCGAATGTCGCAGTATTTGGCTTAAAAGATTTTCAGCAATTCGTGGTGATTCAAACATTGGTGCGTGATTTACATTTGCCGATTGAGATTATTGGCGTGCCGACGGTGCGGGAAATCGACGGGTTGGCGATGAGTTCGCGCAACGGTTATTTGAGTGAACGAGAACGTATTTGTGCGCCGAAAATTTATCACATTCTGCAACACGCGCGTGATAATTTAATCGCTGGAAAAACTATTGTAGACGTTGAAACGTGTGCAATTTCAGCATTAACGCACGCGGGTTTTGACGTGGATTATTTCAACGTGGCGCGTCGTTCGGATTTGCAATTTGCCACGTTGAACGATAAAGAATTGATTATTTTAGTGGCGGCAAAATTGGGCAAAACACGCTTGATTGATAATTTGTGGCTCGATAGATGAGCGGCATCCGTGACAATCGCCATTTCGGAAAAGTCGGCGATTTTCTCCAGAAAAAAATCCAACCTGCCAGTCAATTACGTTTCGTATCCGCGTATTTCAGTTTATTTGGCTTTGAAGCGTTGCGCGACGAATTGGAATCTATCGACACACTGCAATTTTTATTTGGCGAACCCGCCTTTGTCAAACCGTGTGATGTAACCCAAACCGAAGCTAAAAATTTCGCCATTGTCGATAACGATTTGTCGTTATTAAATCGTCTTAAACAAAAATCCCTCGCGAAAGCCTGCGCGAATTGGATAGTTGAAAAAGTCGAAATCCGCTCGCTAATTCAAACAAATTTATTGCACGGAAAACTGTATCACATCGACCATCACGGTGTAGAAGCCGCGTTGTTGGGCAGTTCAAATTTTACCTTGCACGGTTTAGGCGAAGGCAATTCAAACATTGAACTCAATTTAATCGTCGATAGCGACCGTGACAGACAAGATTTAAAACGCTGGTTTGATGAAATTTGGCATGACAAAACGCTTGTTAAAGATGTAAAAACCGACGTGTTGAATTATCTCGAACGGTTTTATGTGGAGCATTCGCCGTATTTTGTTTATTTAAAAACGCTGTTTCATTTGTTTGAAACGTATTTGAAAGAGCGGCAAGCCACCGATTTTTTGTGTGTGGCGTGTGGTTTTTACGAAACGGCTGTTTGGCAAAAATTGTACGATTTCCAAAAAGTAGGCGTAACTTCAGCGATTACCAAAATTAACAAACACAACGGCTGCATTCTTGCTGACAGTGTCGGTTTAGGCAAAACGTTTGAAGCGTTGGCAGTGATTAAGTATTTCGAGTGTCGCAATTCAAACGTGTTAGTGATTTGTCCGAAAAACCTGAGTCAAAATTGGACGCTTTACCAAGCGAATCAACATCACGAATCCAATCCGCTCAAAGCCGACCGGTTGAATTATTCAGTCATTTTTCACACGGATATTGGGCGCACGTCGGGCATTTCAAAAGCAAATGGCATCAACTTGGCGAATTTTCATTGGGAAAGTTTTGATTTGGTGGTTATCGACGAATCGCATAATTTTCGCGGCAATCCGCTCGAAAAAAATCATCCCAACGGTGACAAAATTTTCAATCGTGCCAAATGGTTGATGGAAAAAATTATCAAATCCGGTGGCAAAACCAAAGTGCTTTTGCTGTCAGCAACGCCGGTAAATAACAGTTTGCGCGATTTGAGCAATCAAATTGCCTTTATTACCGAAGGCAAAAATGATGCGTTGCTTGACAGTTGCCGTGTGAAAAATTTAACGCAAACGTTAAGCGACGCACAAAAACAATTTGTTGACTGGGCAACTACGCCCAAACGAAATGCGAAAGACTTGTTTAATCAATTGGATGGCGGATTTTTTACGGTGTTGGATGAATTGACGATTGCGCGATCTCGAAAACACATTATTCGCTCGTACAACGTCGAGGCGATTGGCAATTTCCCTAAACGACATAAACCGATTTCGATTTATGCGGAAATTGATAGTCACGGTGAATTTCCTAATTTTGAAGCCATTAACCAGCAAATTAAGCAGTACGAATTGGCGATTTTTAATCCGACTGGCTACGTTCAAGACGCGAAAAAAGCCAAATATCACGCGAAAGTGGGTGAACAACGCGAGTTGAATTTAACCGGCATGATGAAAACGAATTTTCTGAAACGCCTCGAAAGTTCGATTTCGTCGTTTGAAATTACCTTGGCGCGGACGTTGAAAAAAATTGAACGTTTAGAAAATCAAATCACCGCATTCAACGCCGGACAAGAAACTGATATTGAAATTGAAAGTGTCGATGAAGCCGATTTAGAAGAAAATGGCGCGGATTTTGTTGGGCAAAAATTGAAGTTTCATTTAGCGGATTTGCGTTTGGGCGATTGGTTGGAAGCGTTGCAGAAGGATAAAGCGGCGTTACGCAGTTTGCACGATGACGCGAAAAAAATTACGCCAGATCGTGATGCCAAATTGCTGGAATTAAAAGCGCGGATCGCTGAAAAATTAAAAAATCCGCTGAATGAAGGCAACCAAAAAATTCTCGTTTTCACCGCGTTTGCGGACACGGCGCAGTATCTTTATGAAAATTTACGCGACGAATTCGATCTCCACAGCGCGTTAATTTGTGGATCGCGGACGGAAACCACGTTCGGCAAAAACGATTACAACAGCATTTTGACCAATTTTTCGCCACGTTCAAAACAACGTGCTAAAACGGAAACGATTGAAATTGATTTGTTGATTGCGACCGATTGCATCAGCGAAGGGCAGAATTTGCAGGATTGTGATTATTTGGTAAATTACGATATTCATTGGAATCCGGTGCGAATTATTCAACGTTTTGGGCGGATTGATCGATTGGGCAGCACCAATAAAACCATTCAAATGGTGAATTTTTGGGTGACGGCAGAATTGGATGTGTATCTTGGTTTGAAAAATAAAGTCGAAACACGCATGGTGTTGGTGGATTTGACTGCGACAGGTGATGATAATTTATTGAGTGACGAGGAAGACAGCGATGAGTTGAATTACCGCCACCATCAATTGGAAAAATTGAAACATGACGTGTTGGATTTGGAGGATACCGACGAAACAATTTCGCTCACGGATTTTACCTTGGATAATTTTCGGAGTGAATTGTTAGATGGTTTGGATCGCATTCGCCAACAGTTGGAAGATGCACCGTTGGGATTGCACGCTCTGGTTCCGTGTCCATCGGGAATGCACGCAAATTTGTCGAAACGGGAATTTTCTGACATCGAAAAAGAGGTAATTCAATCGGGCGTGATTTTTTGTTTGCGGCAAAAATCGGATAACGATAGCAACGCCAAAATCAATCCGCTACATCCGCATTTTTTGGTTTATATCGGTGATAATGGCACGGTTCGTTATCATTACACGCACGCGAAACAAATTTTAGAGGTGTTTAAATTATTGTGCGAACAGCGCGAAACGCCTTATGAAACGCTATGTCAGTTGTTTAATCATGAAACGAAAAACGGCACCGATGTGTCAATTTATAGCGACTTGCTGAAAAAAGCCGTTGCCGAATTGGTCGAAATTGTTAAAACCAAAGGGCAACAAAGTTTATTGGGTGGACGTGGCGCAGTGTTGGTTCCTGCCAAAAAACAACTCACTGCGTTGTCGGATTTCGATTTGATTACTTGGCTGATTGTTAAATGATTGTTCGGCGATATTTGTGCTTGTTGTTGGATTACGCTTTTTCGCTATCGCTGCAAAGCTAATCCAACCTACGTTTATGTTTTTACGTTTATGTTTTTACGTTTATGTTTTTACGTTTATATTTTGAAGAGATTTTTATGGAATATCGTCGTCGTTTTGTTCCCAATGGTTCTTACTTTTTTACCGTTGTGACGCAAGATCGTATCCCCATTTTTAGTGATAAATCGGCAGTGAATTTATTACGAAAAGCATTTCGACACGTTATGAATAAACGTCCATTTGTCATTGATGCCATTGTGATTATGCCTGACCATCTACATTGCATTTGGACATTGCCTGAAAATGACTCGGATTATCCAACACGTTGGCGATTGATTAAAACGTATTTTACCAAAAATTATGGTCAAAAAATCTGGCAACACCGTTATTGGGAGCATTGCATTCGAGATGAACGTGATTTTGTAAATCATGTGAATTACATTCACAACAACCCTGTAAAACACGGTTTCGCATTAAATGCCGAAGAGTGGGAACATTCAAGTATTCACAGACAAAATAAAACGTAAAAATGTAAAAATGTAGGTCGGATTAGCTTTGCAGCGAAGCGAAAAAGCGTAATCCGACAAATAACCGCCAAGTCAGAAAACAAAAGAGAACATCATGAAACCAGCATTAAACGCTTTCAAAACAGGTAATTTCACTGAAAATGCGCTGAATTTTTTTGAAACGCTTGGCTACAACACCGAAGACAGCCAGCCGCTCACTCAAAAAACTTACGCCGGATTCGCACGCGAACTCAAACCATTAAACGAAACCAACGCGCTGGTTTCAGAATGGAGTTACGTTGATCAACTGTTTTTCTTAACGCCTGAAAATACCAAAATGGCGGCGTTGCGAGTGGGTAAGCAAGAAATTCACGCTTACATGATTTTTGGGATTGAACTCAAAAAATCGTATTATTCGCGCTCGGATTTAGCCAAAATCACTCGTGAACTTAATCGAAAATTTGATATAGCACCCATTTTAGTTTTGTTCAAACACGGTGACGCGCTGACGCTTTCCGTTATCAATCGCCGCCTTCATAAACGTGACGAAAGCCGCGACGTGTTAGAAAAAGTCACGCTGATTAAAGATATTCGGCTCGAAAATACGCATCGCGCTCATTTGGATATTTTGGACGATTTGGCGTTTTCAAATCTAAAAAATACGCCCACCAATTTCGTTGAATTGCACAACGCTTGGCAAAAAGTTTTAAATACCAAAACCCTCAACAAGCAATTCTATGAAAAACTGTTCGATTGGTATTTGCTCGCGCTTTCCGAAGTGAAATTTCCGCAAATTCGCGCCGACGATGATTTGATTCCTGATGAACAGCATCAAAGCGAATCGCTCATCCGTTTATTAACGCGGCTGTTGTTTGTTTGGTTTATGAAAGAAAAAGGCTTAATCGATGCCAAAATTTTCGACCAAACAGAACTCAAATCGATTCTTAAAAACTTCACCGGCGAAAATTCCAACGACACGATTTTTTATAAAGCGATTTTGCAAAATCTGTTTTTTGCCACGCTCAATATGCCGATAGGTGAACGCAAAGTTATCGTGCCACGCACAAACACTTTTCCGAATAAAAATCATGGCAATCAACTCGTTTATCGTTATGCCGAATTGTTCAACGATGCCGATTTCAAAAGCCATTTTGATGACATTCCATTTTTAAACGGCGGTTTGTT
>SERZ01000042.1_pt1 | contig 68200 bp, 61 predicted proteins | sample 3171461 | NCBI WGS metagenome assembly SERZ01 (sample SAMN06051861, study PRJNA518727) | freshwater metagenome | biome: subpolar coniferous forest; feature: holomictic lake; material: water; isolation source: holomictic Lake 227, 6 m depth | place: Canada: near Kenora, Ontario | collected... | reverse complement strand
TATTGTTACACAAGGTCAAACGCTCGATGACGTTGTACGAAATTTGCGAGAAGCTATCGAGTTACATTTGGAGGATGAAGATTTAGAAACGCTGGGATTTTCACAACATCCGCCCATCGTGGTGAATTACGAAATGGCTGCAATATGCCAAAGTTAAAACGTCTAACCGCGCGAGAAGTTTTAGCTATTTTGGCAAGTTTTGGTTTTGTTGTAGCTTCTCAAAAAGGTAGTCACATCAAACTGGTGCGTCAAATTGCGAATGAAAAACAAGTTTTAACGATACCGAATCATTCATCGCTCGACACGGGAACGTGCAAAGCAATTTTGCGGCAAGCCAGTCGTTACATAAGTTTGGCTGAACTTTCTGCCTATTTTTATTGTGATTAAATTATTATTTCAGTCACTATTTCAGAACCATTAGCCCAAGCGGCAATTTCACAATCAAAGGTAAATAACATGACAACCATCACACTGAACGAAAATTTAAACCAGCAAATTAGCGTGATTGCACAACAAACGCTAGCGTCTGTTGATGAAGTTGTGAATAACGTTTTGGCAAAATATCATCAATGATTATTTTGATGAAGCATTGGAAGACGCGGAACTTTTAGCGATTGTGAAAGCGCGTGAAAACGAACCGACAATTAAGGCTTCGCTCGATGATTTATAGATTTGCCCTCTAAACAATTCCTCAAACCGATGCTAGCACACGGTCAACACCTGATTATGAGTTGTTGCTTTAGCAACAGCTAATTCCTCGTTCTAAAGAAAATTCTCTTAAAAAACGCTCACAAAAAGAAATTTTTCACAGAAATAAAAATTAAATTCTTTATTTATCAAATAATTATAAAAATAATTTTTCTGTTGGCAATTCTCTAATTTTATTGGCACAAACCGTGCAATTCTCTATTCGTAAGGAACATGAATTAACGTAACTCATTCATGTTAATGCAAAAAATTTTAACGCACTTCAAAACCGTGCATCCTAGTTTTTTAACGATTGAGATTCAAAATATGAAGAAATTTACCAGTTTGGCAGTTTTAGCAATGGTTCTTACCAGTTCAGCGGTATTTGCTGTTGAAGAAGCACCAAAACCTGCTGCCGCAGAAGCACATCCTTACACAGCGAAAGCCCCCAAATTGAGCCGCGCCCAAGTCGATGCGTTGTTAGCAAAACCTGAAAAATTAACGGTTATTGATTTACGTCGTCCTGATGAAATCAGCAAAATCGGGGGGTTCCCCGTTTATCTCAACATTCAAATCAATGAACTTGAAAAAAGTTTAGCCTTTATTCCGAAAGACCGTTCTGTCATCACGGTATCAAATCACGCCGGACGTGGTGGAAAAGGCGCGGATTTATTAGCATCAAAAGGCTTTAAAGTCGCGGGGGCAGTTGGCGCACAAGATTATGAAACTGAGGGCGGTACCTTAACAAAAATCGCTGTGCCACCACCCAAACCAGAAGCCGAAGGCGCACATTAAAAATTTTAAATAGCGCGATTTTTAACGTCGTGCTATCGATTTTATGGGTTAGAGGTTGTGTCTAATGCAAGTAGGAAAAACGTTGGGTGTCGCCGTTTTGTTTTTTTCAATCATGAAAGTTGGCATCGCAGCTAGTCCAACTGAAACAAACGCAGAAGTTAAAACACAGATGCAAGAAGTGACCGTACCCGCTTCAAACACGGTTTTTGCGGTAGCGAACGAAACACCCAAAAATAATGAAGAATGGCGCAAAGTCAAAGCAAACGCTTTGGCATTAGTTGAATCCGGGAAATGGCTTTTAAAAACGCCTTTTGAAAATCAACCCATTTGGAAGCAAGCCACAGAACAAATGATGATCGCCGCAAAATCTGTCGCAAAAGCCACTGAAATTAAAGACACTGAAAAAGCCATTGAAGCAGGTGATGCACTTTATGCGGCTTGCGAAGCGTGTCACGCCGTCTATTTAAACAAATCTGCTTCAACAAAATAATGAGAATTTTATGAAAACGAGAAATAAGTTACTCCCAATTTTAGCCATTATAGGTTGTGCGATGGCGATTCCTGCGAATGCTCATCACGCATTTTCTGCCGAGTTTGATGCAGAAAAACCCGTTGAAGTGAAAGGCGTGGTCACTAAATTTGAATTGGTTAATCCGCACAGTTGGCTTTATTTGGATGTTAAACAAGCCGATGGCACCGTTGCAAATTGGGGATTTGAATTCGGCGCACCGTTTAATTTGAAAGAAAAAGGCATTACCAAAAAAACCTTAACACCTGGTACAGAAATTACCATTAACGGATTCAAAGCGAAGAATGGACAAAATTTTGGTTACGCCGTCACAACAACGTTGCCTGATGGAAGCAGTGTAAAAACGGGCGGCGCACAAGATGCACCCGAAACACCCAAACCGGCGGCTTCAGTTGAGCCAGCGACTTCAACCGCATCCGCCGCACCGTAATAAATTTGTGGCTTTGCTTAACTGAACTTTAAGGAGACTTTTTTGAATACACTATTGATAACAAAATCCTCTAAATCAGCGGTGGCATTGGGTTTGCTGTTAGCATTTTCTTTTTCAGCCGTTGCTACCGATAAAAAAATTCCGCGTCTAGGTGGAAAACCTGATTTTTCGGGAATTTGGCAAACCACCAGCGCGGCGGATTATGACCTCGAACCGCATTCAAATCGTAAAAATACGCCACCTAGCGCGGGAATTGTCGAAGGCGGTTCGATTCCTTATCTGCCCGAAGCCTTTGCCAAAAAACAAAAGAATTTTGAAACCAGCGCAACATTAGATCCTGCTTTAAAAGGCTACACGCTGGGTGTGCCGCGAAGTGTTTATTATCCAGAACCCTTTCAAATTTTTCAGCGTAAACAAGATTTGACGTTGGTGCATCAATTGGGTCATTCGGTTCGCACCATTTACACCAATGGCACGCCGCATCCTGAAGATGCTAATGATTGGTGGTTGGGTGATTCCAGAGGACATTGGGAAGGTGATACGCTGGTCGTTGATGCAAAGCATTTTAACGACAAAACATGGTTGGACAAAGCGGGGAATTTTCACAGCGATGCACTTCATGTTGTTGAAAAATGGGCGTTTCTGGATGCCAATACTATCGAATATAAAGCCACTATCGAAGATCCCAAAGTGTACAGTCGTCCGTGGAATATCGATGTCATTTTGTATCGACATCGGGAAAAAGATTTTCAGTTAATCGAAGATTATCGTTTTACCTTGGATTACGACGAATTTTATCCACCAAAACAGTAACGCCATTAAGTGAGAATGTTATGAAAAAAAATGTGTTGAAACATTATGTTGGCGTATCGGGATTGCTACTTGTCGGAATGGCATTTATTCCGCAAATTGGACAAGCGGCTGATACCGATAAACAACAAACCGAACAAAAAAAACCTGCCGCACAAGCTAATGGCGGTGGTGGTTTACCACGCGAGAAAAGTTTTCCAAAAATTTCATCTGAGAAATGGACAGGCGAAAGACTGGCAGATGGTCAACCTGACGTTTCGGGTTTTTGGTCGAATACGATTGGCAATCATGGGAATTTTACCGACCCACAAGGCGGCATTATCAACGACCCCAATCCAAACCGCATTCCAAAAGGTGCGCGGGCAGATCGCGCTCCTAGTCGTGTCAGTGATTCCGTCGATGGACAAGTGCCTTTTCAACCTTGGGCTTTGGAAAAGGTAAAAGAATTTCAGGTTAAATTTCACGACCCGACCACGCCAAATTTTGTTGAGCCGTTAGCGCGATGTGCGCCAGGTGGCGTGCCAAAATCGCTGTATTGGCACGGTTATGAAATCAAGCAATATCCGAATTATGTGGTGTTCTTTTTTGATTCGGGTACGCGCATTATTCATTTGGATGATAAAGCGCATTTGCCTAGCAAAATCAAACTTTGGAACGGCGATTCGCGCGGTCATTGGGAAGGAAATGCGTTGGTTGTCGATGTAAACAATCACAACGGCAAAGCCCTTTTCGGACGTTCGGGCGAATTCATTAGTGAAAATGGTCACATTGAAGAGCATTACATTTTCAACAAAGAAAACACGCGCTACAACTACAAAGCTGTTTTTACTGACCCAACGGTTTATACCAAATCCTTTACGGTCACGATTCCAGCAAGAAAATGGACAATTGCCGATAAGCCAGACGGTTGGAATTTTGATGTGTGGTTCGCGAAAGACGCAGCAGGCAAAACCACTATCGAACATGAAGAAAGAATTTGCACCGAAAATAACGGTGGTTTCGGTTTAGGCGCAGTTTAATCAATTACAAAATGTTTAAGGAAAAGAGATGACGTTAATCGAATTTGCTGAATTACTTTACGATTCAGAATTAGGTACATCGCTTCGGGAATCCATTTACGCCTATCCGATTGTAGAAGGTATTCATTTAATTGGATTAGCGTTTTCAGTCGGATTGCTGTTTTTTGTTGATTTACGATTATTAGGTTTGTTTTTACCGAACATTTCAGTTTCGGCATTATTGCATCCGTTGAGACCGTTGATATTAGGCAGTTTTGCCGTGACGATGGTGACAGGAATTTTATTGTTTGTGGCTTCAGCATCTAAAATTATTTTGCTCGATGTGTTCTTCTATAAACTGATATTTATAGTGTTAGCAGGCGTTAATGCGCTTTGGTTTGAGCTGAAATGGGGAAAACACGTTGATCATTGGGAATTTGAAAAATTATTACCCAAAAGTGTTCAGTATGCCGGCGGAATCTCACTATTCTTATGGAGTTTAGTGCTGATTTCTGGGCGATTGATTCCCTATTTGAATTACAAATAAACAGGAGCGTTTTTATGTCAGTGCTTGAACTATTTAAAGATATTCAAACGAGCGAATTAAGCCGATTTGTCGGCGGTCAAAATCATTTATTCGGTGCAATTTTTCAGCTCATTCACATTGTCGGGTTGATTCTGATTTTATCGCCCGTGACGTTAGTCAGTTTGCGTTTAGCTGGTTTGAGTGGTTTGCGTGAACAATCCTTAGTCGATATTGCCCAATCTACGGCGAAATTTATTTGGGTCGGTTTAGGGTTATTAGTTTTTTCGGGAATTTTTATTTTTATACCCGCCGCGACAAATTACTATCCTAATTTTGCATTCTGGGCAAAGTTCCTGTTTTTAGCGATTGCGCTAATTGTCCACGTCACGCTGTATAAAAAACTAACCTCCATCGAATCACCGCATTTGTTAGCGGCAAGATTTACGGCGGGATTGGTTATGTTTTTATGGCTTGCGGTGGCGTTTTCCGCGCGATTTATTGGTTTTGTTTAAGGAGTTTACGTTGAAAAAATCAGCCGTTATTACCCTTGCCATCGCTGGCTTTATGTTGTCTTTCGCTTCACAAGCAAAAGACGCAACACACTTCAAACCAACGGCAACGATACAACAAATTATGTCGTCGATTGTAGATCCCAACATCGATTTCGTTTGGAATTCGGTTGCCACGATTTCCACTAAAAGTGGCGTTGAAGAAAAAAGTCCGCATACAGATGAAGAATGGGCAGAAGTGAAAAAACACGCTTTGACGGTTTTAGAAGCCAGTAATTTATTGATTATTGATGGGCGTAAAGTAGCTGAAGAAGGTGCTAATACCTCATCAGCTGGCAGCACTGAATTGAAATCTACAGACATTCAAAAGTTAATCAAAACGCATAAATCCGAATTTAATCAAAGAGCGTTAGGCTTGCATGATGCAATGCAACTGGTGGTCAATGCGATTGATAAAAAAGACACCGAAGAACTTATCCGGACGGGTGGGCTGGTTGACCAAGCCTGCGAGAATTGCCATTTACAATTTTGGTATCCGATTCATAAATCAAAATAATTTACACACTTAATTCAAATTTTAATGACCACTCAATTACAGGATATAAAATGAATAATCATTTTAAACATCTTCTTTTTACCGCTGCATTGACGATTGCCGCTGTACATAATGTCAACGCGGCAGATGTGAAATTGCTCAATGTGTCTTACGATCCAACTCGTGAATTGTATAAAGATTACAACAATGCTTTTGCTAAATACTGGAAAGCAAAAACCGGTGATAACGTTCAGGTCGATCAATCTCATGGCGGTAGTGGTAAACAAACCCGCGCCGTTTTGGATGGCATGGAAGCGGATGTTGTCACTCTTGCACTGGCTTCTGATATTGACCAATTACACTTGCAACGCCAATTGATTCCCGAAAATTGGCAATCAATTTTGCCAAATAACAGTTCGCCTTACACGTCAACGATTGTGTTTTTAGTTCGAAAGGGCAATCCAAAAAACATTAAAGATTGGAATGATTTAGTGAAACCAAACATCAGCGTGATTACGCCAAACCCTAAAACCTCAGGCGGCGCACGTTGGAATTATTTGGCGGGTTGGGCGTATGCGTTAAAACACAGTAACAATGATGAAGCAGCGGCAAAAACGTTCATTTCACAGTTGTACAAAAATACGGCAGTATTGGACACGGGCGCACGCGGCTCCACGACAACGTTTGCTGAACGTGAAATTGGCGATGTGTTAATCACTTGGGAAAACGAAGCGTTTTTAGTTTTGGGTGAATTTGGCGCGGATAAATACCAAATTGTCGCGCCTTCTTTTAGTATTTTAGCGGAACCACCTGTTGCTGTTGTGGATTCAGTGGTAAAAAAACATGGCACAACAGAAGTGGCTACGGAGTATTTAAAACATCTTTATTCAAAAGAAGGGCAAGAAATTATTGCTAAGAATTTTTATCGTCCAACGGATCCAGAAATAGCGGCGAAATATGCGAAACAATTTCCTAAAATTGAATTAACGAACATTAACGCATTGGGCGGTTGGACAAACGCCCAGAAAAAACATTTTGCCGATAACGGTATTTTTGACCAGATTATCACGGCAAATAATGCCGCTGAAACCAAATAAATTCTCCTTGTGCCTACCTCTCAATCAACAATTGCTAATGCGTTAAGTAGTGGCAATTGTTGATCTTTTTTGTTATCTAATTTGCACATAACCTTATCGAATAATACCGTTTTATTACGATAAAAAATTTCTTTATTATTGACCAATAAGCGCATCGATTGGTATTGCGCTTACGATAGCAATTGGGCTAGTCGTAGTAATTAAAGGAAAAATAATGACTTTATTAGCGTTTAATGAACAGAAATCTCGTTCACTGGTGCTTTCCGTTCGAGCCACCGCATTAGTATTTGAAGACCCTGTTTCACAACGGTTACTGAAGCAAATTGAACGAATTGCGCCCAGTGACGCAACTGTGCTGATTGTCGGTGAAACCGGAACGGGTAAAGAACTGGTTGCCCGACACATTCATGAACTAAGCAAACGTAGCAACAATACTTTTGGTGCGTTAAATTGCGCCGCGCTCAACGAAAATTTAATCGAAAGTGAATTGTTTGGACATGAAAAGGGCGCATTTACCGGCGCGTTAACGGACAAACTCGGTTGGTTTGAAACAGCCCATAAAGGCAGTCTTTTTCTTGACGAAGTCGGCGATTTACCAATGGCTTTGCAAGTAAAATTATTGCGCGTTTTACAAGAAAGGGAAGTGGTCAGAGTGGGTTCAAGGAAACCTGTACCCATCGATGTGAGAATTATTGCCGCTACCAATGTAAATCTTGAAGAAGCCGTTGCGGCATCCCATTTTCGCGCTGATTTATATTACCGTTTTAATGTGGCTAAAATTGAACTTTCCCCATTACGCGATAGACCGCGCGACATTTTGCCACTGACACAACATTTCTTAAAAATTTATTCCGAAAGATTGGGATATAGCGAAGTAAAATTATCGCCAGCAGCAGAAACAACTTTACTGAATTATGACTGGCCAGGAAACATTCGAGAATTAGAAAACGCGGTGCATCGTGCGTTATTGATTTGCCCAAATAATTATTTACGACCAGAAGATTTTAAATTATCGGGGGCAAGAGTTTCTCAAAATACACCGACGGTATCAACTAATTCACTGGAAAATACATTGCTTAATTTGTTCGAGCAAACACCGCCTAAACTTTATCAAATAATAGAAGAAAGCATTATTCGTTCAGCCTTTGATTTCTGCGATAAAAATCAGGTTCAAACCGCAAAATTATTGGATATTAGCCGCAATGTACTGAGGCATAAACTGGCAACGTATGGAATGTTAAACAACAAAAATCAGGGTTTAATTAACAGCTAGCATTCGTCATTTATTCAGTCGGAAAAATTAAATAATCTGTCCATTTTCTTTCACCAGTCGCATCTTCGGGCGTGGGTAGCAATTTTTCATTCCAGCCACCGCCCAATGCTTTTATCAGTAACACAGAAGCCATGAGTTGTTCACCGTGCAATAACACCGCCGTTTGCCGATTGGATAACGTGGCGGTTTGTGCGGTCATCACATTCAAATAACTAATTGTTCCCGCTTGATATTGATTGGTTGTCAGCGTCAATGCCTGATTTGCCGCTTCAACCGCTTTATGTTGCACGTCGGTTTCTTCTTCCAAAATTCGCAATGCAGCTAAATTGTCTTCCACTTCTTGAAAACCCGTTAAAACGGTTTGTCGATACGCCGCAACACTGGCATCAAAACCGTCAATGGCTTGTTTGTATTGAGCATTTTTAGTTCCACCATCAAACACCGTCATTGCGGCTCCCGCTGGGCCTAATGCCCAATAACGTCGCGCCATTGTGAATAAAGTCGTTATATCAGTGGTTTGAAATCCATTGGTAGCGGCTAAATTTAATGTTGGAAAATAAGCCGCTTTCGCCACGCCAATTTGAGCATTAGCCGCTGCCATTTTACGTTCGGCGGCAGCAATATCGGGGCGACGTTCCAATAATTCCGACGATAAAACAACCGGAATGACAGGCGGTTTTACATATAAAGGTGACGGATTTAACGATAATTCTGCGGGCGTTTTGCCAATTAAAACGGCAATTGCGTGTTCTAATTTCGCCCGAGCGATGCCCAAATTTATCGATTGAGCGTGGATAGATTCGAGTTGCGTTTGTGCTTGCATGACATCGTTTTTTCCAACAATACCGACGGCGTAACGATTTTTGATAATGTCTAAGGTTTTACTGTAAGCAAGCGCGGTTTCATCGAGCAACGCTTTTTGTGTATCTAATACGTTGATTTGAAAATAATTTTGGGCAAGTGTGGCTTGTGTTGAAAGTTGTAACGCTTGCAATGTGGCGGCACTGGCTTGAGCATTTCCGGTATTCGCTTCAACTTGTCGCGCCACGCTGCCCCACAAATCAGGTTCCCATGCAATGCTTGCCGCTGTGCCAAATAAATTCCGAATTCCAGGCACCGCTACACTTTGACCTGTCGCTGCTTGAAAACGACTGGTTGTCCCCGTCATGGTTAGAATCGGTAAAAAAGACGATTGCGCGGCTTGCACTAAATGTTGGGCTTGGCGATATTGCGCTTCGGCTTGAATAATTGATTGATTCGCGCTCGCAACCTGTTCTTCTAAAACATTAAGACGCGCGTCATTAAAAATCTCCCACCATTTACTCGGCAATGTGTCACGCGGTTGGGCTTGTTTCCAACTTTTGGCTTCTTTAAATTCATTGGACGTGATGGCTGGCGGCTTAACGTAATCAGGTCCGACCATGCAGCCCGTTAATTGAGTGGTTAACAACGTATAAATGAGTCGTTTTTGAGTGCGAAAATTCATAAAACCTTAAACGGTACGGTTAAAAAATGGGCGATGAAACCACAATCGCAAACGATCGAGGTACAGATAAACCACAGGCGTGGTGTATAACGTGAGCATTTGGCTAAAAATTAAACCGCCGACAATCGAAATGCCTAACGGTTGACGTAATTCTGCACCGTAACCTGTTCCAAAAGCCAACGGCAACGCGCCAAATAACGCCGCTAATGTGGTCATTAAAATCGGTCTAAAACGCATCGAACAGGCTTTGAAAATGGCTTCATCAGCCGATAAACCTTGTTTGCGTTCTGCATCGAGCGCGAAATCAATCATCATAATGGCGTTTTTCTTCACAATACCAATTAACAAAATAATGCCGATAATGCCAATAATGCCCAACTCGCCGCCTGTGACCATCAACGCGACTAATGCTCCCACGCCAGCCGAAGGCAAGGTCGATAAAATCGTCAGCGGATGAATATAACTTTCATACAAAACGCCCAAGACAATATAAATACTTATCAACGCGCCTAAAATCAGCCACGGCTGGTTTTTTAACGATTCTTGAAACGCTTTGGCTGAACCTTGAAAACTGCCTTGAATTTCAGAAGGCACGCCAATTTCGCGCATGGATTTTTCAATGATTTCGGTGGCGGTCGATAATGACGTTCCCGTTTTAAGATTAAACGACAGGGTTGCTGCCGCAAATTGTCCTTGATGATTCACGGTAAGCGCGGTGTTGGTCGCGGTGAAATTCGCCACACTCGATAACGGAACTTGTGCATCGCCGCCCAGTTGCCCAACGGTTGCAGGCGGTACACTAATATAAAGTTGTTTTAAGGCTTCGGGACTTTGCCAGTATTCGGGCGCGAGTTCCATCACCACGCGATATTGATTCAGCGGATTATAAATCACCGAAACTTGTCGTTGTCCAAACGCATCATTCAAACTACTATCAATCATGCCTTGATTGATACCGTATCGCGCCGCCATTTCTCGATTTACCACCAAACTAATCTGTTGTCCTTTGTCTTGCTGGTTAGTATTTACGTCTTTTAGTTCGGGCAATTTAGACAAGGCAGCAAGCATTTTGGGTGTCCATTCGCGCAACAAATTCAAATCGTCGGATTGCAAACTAAAATCATACATTGTCGAGGAAGGTCGCCCACCAATGCGTAATTCTTGCGAAGGATGCAGAAAGATTTTTGCTCCGGCAATGCGACTAAGATTTTCGCGTAAACGTGACATCACTTTATCAACGGATTCACGTTCATCATGCGGTTTTAAACCCACAAAAACCGTCGCATTATTGGCATCATTACCCGCAAATCCCACCACATTACTGACGGCGGGGTCTTTTCCAATTAACTCGGTGAACTCGAATAATTTTTTTTGTAATGCCCAAAAAGACGTGCTTTGGTCTGCTTGAATGCCACCGTTTAATCGTCCACCGTCTTGAGTCGGAAAAAAACCTTTATCAATCACGCCATACAAATAAAAATTTAAACCAATCGTGCTAAATAAAATCAGCATCGTAATTCGGCTGTGGCGTATCGCCCACTGCAACGAATGTTCATAACCTGTTTGCACCACATCGAAAAAATGTCCAATGCCTAAATAAACACGCCCATGATTTGGTGTTTCTTTGTGCAACCATCGGGCGCATAACATGGGCGCAGTGGTTAGAGAAATAATCAACGACACCAAAACGGCGGCGGATAACGTGACCGCAAATTCACGAAATAAGCGACCCACGATGCCGCCCATTAACAAAATTGGAATAAATACCGCGACCAGCGACACGCTCATTGCTAACACGGTAAAACTCACTTCTTTGGTGGCAAGTAAAGCGGCTTTAAACGGTGAAACGCCTTTTTCAATGTGGCGGCTGGTGTTTTCCAAAACCACAATCGTGTCATCCACCACAAATCCTGTCGCAATCGTCAACGCCATCAACGATAAATTATTCAGGCTGTAATTAAAAAAATACATCACCGTACACGCGCCAATTAGCGAAACCGGCACCGTAATAATCGGAATAAGTGCGGAACGAAAATTCCGTAAAAATACCAGCACCACCAAAATCACCAACACGATTGAAATCAGCAAACTGTGTTCAACTTCATCAATCGATGCACGAATAGTTAGCGACCGATCAACGGCTATCGACACATCAATTTCGTTATTCATCGACGCACGAACTTCGGGCAATAACGCTTTAATTTGATTAACCGTTTCGACAACATTTGCAGTCGGTTGTTTGCGGATAATCAATAACACCGAAGGTTTGCCATCTTTCAAACCGGTGTTACGCAAATCTTCAACTGAATCTTCAACTTTTCCTAAATCCGAAATTCTGACCGCCGCGCCATTCCGATAACTCACAATGATTGGCGAATAATCCGCTGCCGTTCGCGCTTGGTCATTGGCTTGAACTTGCCAACGTTGTTCATTATTTTCAATCACGCCTTTTGGGCGATTAACATTCGTTTGCGTAATCGCCACGCGCACTTCTTCAAGACTAATGCCGTATTTATTCAGCGCGTTCGGGTTTAATTCAACCCGCACGGCTGGCAATGTTGCGCCACCCAGTTGAACTTGACCCACGCCCGAAACTTGCGAGATTTTTTGCATCAAAATAGTTGAGGCTTTGTCGTACATTTGTCCGCGATTGAGCTTATCTGACGTTAATGCCAAAATCATAATCGGCGCATCGGCAGGATTATCACGCCGATAATTCGGACGGTTCGGCATCGTCGGCAATAAACTGGTCGCTGAATTGATCGCCGCTTGCACGTCACGCGATGCGCCGTTAATGTCGCGGTCTAAATCAAATTGCAATGTGATTCGCGTTGAACCTGCGTTGCTACTTGATGTCATTTCAGCCACACCTGCAATCCGACCTAATGCGCGTTCTAGCGGCGTGGCGACCGTTGCCGCCATCGTTTCTGCACTGGCACCAGGTAATTGGGCTTGCACCGTAATCGTGGGAAAATCCACTTGCGGCAATGACGCAACGGGCAAATTCAAAAATGCTAAAATACCGCTCAAGGCAATCGCTAACGTTAATAAACTCGTTGCAACGGGGCGGTAAATAAAAAGTGCCGATAAATTCATTCGATTTTTTTCACGGTCGATAATAATTTGGGGAGCATTGCGTTAAAGTAGCACATTAACGACAGACACCGTCCGATGATGATAAAAGCCATCGTCAATAATTCAGCGGGGTTGATACGCGAACAGATTTTTCAAGAATCACAAGTCCGGCGCGAAATGTAGAGTTTTTGAATCACTACCAACAATTTTTTGAATAATAGCTTGAACGCCCATCATCACGATAATACTCTCTGAAATTATCATCGTTATTTCCGCGACCTTGCCGCTCGTAATAATCATTTTCGCGGCGTTCGATTTCACACTCACGCTGCCTTAATTGTTCTTCTTGAATTTCATGTCGAGTCAGTTCACGGCGATACTGTCTGTTATCAGATTCATCATCTTTCGTTACGCCGTATATTGCAGACCTAACAATTACACCAGTAATAATGGCTGGGGCAATCCAACTATTGCCGTGTCCCTGATGTCCACCGTGTCCGTATCTATTGGCACTTACAGCTTTTAGCCCCAATGTATAAAATTATACCTAAATCAAAGTTCTTGAATTGCATCGTAAAGCAGTAGCAAAATTTCGCCAACTTTACCGATGAATTAAAAATGACTGAATACTACATTATTTATTTTAGACACCAACGCCAATTTCAGGACACGTACGCAAAAATGTAACATTTTCTGATTACTATCATAACAAATTTAGGGTCATCTCTACACGAATTTAAATTGCCGTGGTAGCTAATGGTACAAATTCAAGTCACTCAACTATAGGTACACTCAATTATGTCTGCACAAACAAAACTAGAAAACATTACGATTGTAACGGGATCCTGCCCATTTAATGCAGGGGGACTTGCCTTTCAAGATGCTGCGCCCATTCATCAGTGCGTTTTTGTACCCAGTAATTTACACACGGTTGAATCGCGTCAAGCCGCGTTCAATTTTGTTTCTTCAATTGAACATGGCTGTGGTTCGTGTTCGAACGTTGTTTTGCATGGTGATGAAAATAGCGTTGAAATTGTTTGGAGTGGTTGTGGCAATGTTCAAGCCCCGATAATAAATCGCTCCTTACAAGGTTTGGAAACAGAAGATTTAGGATTCATTAACGAAAACGGTAGAACGGCACATATTATTCTGGTTAAAGATACTTCGTTAACTGAAGTGAAAAGCCGTTTTGAAGCCATTTATTTAAACTAAAATCCAAAAAAATTGGCAGGCGAAAAATTACATGAAAATACACGAAACAGATTTAAGTTTAGAGGCGTGGCGCGGGTTTGTTGGGGATGAATGGAAAAATAGTGTAGCGGTAAGGGATTTTATCCAAGCGAATTACACCCCTTATGCGGGCGACGGCAGTTTTCTGGTTTCAAGTACACCGCGTACGCAGAAATTGTGGGACAAAGTAACTACGTTAGTCGCTGCGGAACGAATTAAAGGGGTATTAGATGTTTCGGCAGATATTGGTACGTCTATCATTGCTCACGATGCCGGTTACATTGACCAAAGTTTGGAGTTAATCGTCGGCTTACAAACCGATGCGCCGTTAAAACGGGCGATTGTGCCAAATGGCGGGTTGCGAATGGTGCAAGCGGGTTTGGAAGCCTATGGTTTCAAGCTCGATGCTAACGTCGAAAATGCTTTTGCTCTCTATCGCAAAGACCACAATCAAGGCGTTTTCGATGTTTACAGTCCTGACATTTTAGCGTGTCGCAAATCGGGCATTATCACAGGTTTGCCAGATGCTTATGGACGCGGACGTATTGTTGGCGATTATCGCCGTGTTGCACTTTATGGCGTGGATTTTTTAATTAAAGACAAAAAACGCGAAAAATCTGAATTGGATGTGGGCGAATTTAGTGAAACTATTTTACGCACGCGCGAAGAACTTTCTGAACAAATCAGAGCGTTAGCTGAATTAAAACAAATGGCATTGAAATACGGTTTTGATATTTCTCAATCGGCAAAAACCGCGCAAGAAGCCATTCAATGGACGTATTTTGGTTATTTAGCGGCGATAAAAGAACAAAATGGTGCCGCCATGTCGATTGGGCGCATTTCATCCTTTTTGGATATTTACATCGAGCGCGACATTCAAGAAGGTCGGTTGAATGAAACCGCCGCGCAAGAATTGATTGATGATTTAGTGATTAAACTTCGCATGGTTCGTTTTTTACGCACGCCAGAATATGATCAATTATTTTCAGGCGATCCCACTTGGGTGACAGAATCCATCGGTGGCATGAGTGAAGATGGTCGAACATTAGTGACCAAAAACAGCTTCCGTGTTTTAAACACGTTGTACAATTTGGGTGCTGCTCCCGAACCCAATTTAACGGTTTTGTGGTCAGTGGAAATGCCACAAGGTTTCAAAGAATTTTGCTCCAAAGTGTCGATTGAAACCAGTGCGATTCAATACGAATCCGATGATTTAATGCGCGAACATTGGGGTGACGATTATGCGATTGCGTGTTGCGTTTCGGCGATGCGAGTCGGAAAACAAATGCAATTTTTCGGCGCACGCTGCAATCTTGCCAAAACGATGCTTTATGCTATCAATGGTGGCGTGGATGAAAAATCAGGCGTGAAAATCGCCCACGGTTTCACGCCGATTACGTCGGAATATCTCGATTACGACGAAGTGATTTCGAAATTCGATGCCATGATGGATTGGTTGGCGACCACTTACGTCAAAGCCTTGAATGCCATTCATTATATGCACGATAAATACCATTATGAACGTATTGAAATGGCGTTGCATGACCGTGATATTTTACGAACGATGGCGTGTGGCATTGCAGGTTTATCGGTTGCCGCTGATTCATTATCGGCAATCAAATATGCAAAAGTGAAAGTTATTCGAGATGAAAATGGCATCGCAATGGACTTTGAAATCGACGGCGAATATCCCGCTTATGGCAACGATGATGACCGTGTTGATCAACTTGCCGTTTGGTTAGTTGAAACATTTATGGACAAAATCCGCCAACACAAAACCTATCGTGACAGCACACCGACGCAATCCGTTTTAACAATTACCTCGAACGTGGTTTACGGCAAAAAAACAGGCAATACACCCGATGGTCGGCGTTCGGGCGAACCGTTTGCACCCGGTGCAAATCCAATGAGCGGACGCGATACCAATGGTTTTGTCGCTTCGGGCGCGTCGGTAGCAAAATTACCTTATGAAGCGGCATTAGATGGAATTTCTTGGACGGCAACGTCTACACCGGATTCTTTGGGTCATTCCATTGCAGATCGCGTGACTAATTTAACCAATTGTTTAGACGGTTTTTGTGGCGCAAACGGTTTTCACGTCAACGTCAATGTACTGAATAAAGACACATTATTGGATGCGATGAATCACCCTGAAAATTATCCGCAACTTACCATTCGCGTTTCGGGTTACGCCGTCAATTTCGTCAAACTCTCGCACGAACAACAGCTGGATGTTATCAATCGTACGTTTCACATTCACAGTTAGTCAATGCTACATCATGTGAAATCACAAGGTATTATCTCGCCCGCGTGTGTTGATGAGAGTGGCAAACTGTCGGGTTTTGTTCATTCATTCGATACGGGCGGTGCAGTCGATGGCTCTGGAATGCGTTTCGTGTTATTTGTGTCGGGCTGTCAATTTCAATGTTTGTATTGCCACAACCCCGACACCTGGAAAATGCACAACGGCAAAATGACGCACGTCGATGACATTGTGGCGGAGATTGAGAAATACGCGCATTTTCTACGTTTTGCCGGCGGTTTAACCATTTCGGGCGGCGAACCTTTGATGCAAGCCTATTTCATTGGCGAGATATTTTATCGCGTGAAACATGAATTGAAATTGCACACCGCGCTCGATACGCAAGGATTTTTAGCGGAACATTTGGAAGATGATTGGTTTGAAAATGTCGATTTAGTGTTGCTCGACATCAAACATATTGACCCTGAAAAATACGAGGCGTTAACTTCAAAACCCTTGCAACCGACGTTGGATTTTGCGCGGCGATTGTCGGCAATGAAAAAGCCGATGTGGATACGGTATGTTTTAGTGCCAGGTTACACCGATGATTTTAACGATGTGGAAAAGTTAGCCGATTTTATTGGCACGCTTCAAGGCGTGGAACGGGTGGAAGTATTGCCGTTTCACAAAATGGGCGAACATAAATGGGATGATTTAGGCTTAAATTTTCACTTAAAAGACATTTCACCGCCCTCGCCCGAATTACTTAATCGTGTCATCGGACAATTTCAAAAACGCGGATTATTTACCTGCTGAAAAACGAGCCAGACACCATGAACGAAACACAAAATAATCAAAAAGTGCATCACGCGGAATTTTCACTCGACTCGCTTATGCCAGCGGAGATTGCAAATAAAGCGGAAAGCATCGGCATTAAAAAAGCGCAAATGGATACACTCACGATATTTGTGTTGGCAATTCTGGCGGGAGCTTTTGTTGCGATTGGGTCGATGTTTGCAACTACCGTTTGGGCGGGCGGTTCGGCGTTACCTTTCGGTGTAAATCGTTTATTAGGCGGGCTAGTTTTCTGTGTCGGTTTGATTTTAGTGGCGGTGGCGGGCGCAGAATTATTCACGGGCAACATTTTGATCGTCATGGCGTGCGCGAATAAAAAAGTTACTGTTAAACAGGTGCTTCGTAATTGGTTCATTGTGTACATTGGCAATTTTGTGGGCGCGTTAGGCACCGTTGTGATTATGCTACTCACGAAACAATACTTGTTTGGTAAAGGCTTGATTGGTTTCACCGCGTTGTATATTGCCACCACGAAAGCAAATTACGATCCCGTGCAGTCTTTCTTTTTGGGCGTAATGTGTAACGCGCTAGTTTGTATGGCGATGTGGCTTTGTTATAGCGGTCATACCGTGACCGATAAAATTCTCGCAATTATTTTTCCCACGACCGCTTTTGTCGCCGCTGGATTTGAACATTGCGTGGCGAATATGTATTTCATTCCATTGGGCTTATGGATTAAGCAGTTTGCGTCGCCTGAATTTTGGGCTTTTGACGTTATGTCAGGACACCAGATTGACACTTACGCGACTTTATCGTGGTCAAATTTTGTGCTGAATAACTTGATTCCCGTGACCTTGGGCAATATCGTAGGTGGCGCGGGATTCGTAGGTTTTGTATATTGGTTTGCTTATTTACGCGGTAAATCCTAGCTGAAATTTATCTTTTTCCAATTGTTTAAATAGAAACTCAAACAAAAATCGCCGAGTAAATTCAACAAAGTTTCGCGCTCAAAGCTAAAAACGAAACGTTATTAAAGTTTGCAAAACGAGTGATTGAAATAGCAATTAAGATTGCTGAAGTTGCGGCAATGAAATTGAAATTTATTCGTCAAAGTGACAGACGTGTAAATCGCTTCGCCAAGCTGTCCATCCACAAATAAATTACGGGCGTGGTGTAGAGCGTTAGTAATTGACTGAGCAACAAACCGCCCACCATCGTAATGCCTAACGGATGACGTAATTCTGAACCCACGCCACTGCCTAACATCAACGGCAACGCGCCTAATAATGCCGCCAAAGTTGTCATTAAAATCGGACGAAAACGCAATAAACACGCTTGAAAAATCGCATCCGCTGGCGACATGCCTTGTTTGCGTTCCGCTTCCAACGCGAAATCAATCATCATAATGGCGTTTTTCTTGACGATGCCAATCAACAAAATAATCCCAATAATGCCGATGATGCCTAAATCATTTTTTGACATCATCAACGCAAGCAATGCACCCACGCCCGCCGACGGTAGCGTGGAAAGAATGGTAATCGGATGAATATAGCTTTCGTACAACACGCCCAACACAATATAAACCGTGACAATCGCCGCCAAAATCAGCCACAACGTATTATCGAGCGAGGCTTTAAACGCCAACGCCGCGCCTTGGTAACTGGTGCGAATACTTAACGGCAAATCCATCTCTTGTTTCACGCGCTCAATTGCGGCGACCGCATCACCTAATGACGCATTCGGAGCTAAATTAAACGACAGCGTAGCGACAGGAAATTGGTTGAGATGATTGATAGAAAGCGGCGTGGCGCGTTCGGATAATTCGGCAATCGTAGACAACGAAACCTGTGTGCCGTTACTCGATGGAATCCGTAAATCATTGAGCGATTCAGGACGAATTTGCGCCGCTGGATCCACTTCAAGCACGACACGATATTGGTTTGATTGGGTGAAAATCGTCGAAACCAAACGTTGACCGTAAGCACTGTAAAGCGCGTTATCAATCGCGGCAGTCGTCACACCGAGCCGACTGGCGGTACTGCGGTCGATATTGACATAAACTTGTTGCCCTTTGTCTTGCACGTCGCTGGTCACTTCACTTAATTCGGATTGATTAGACAATTCGTCCACCAATTTATGCGTCCAACGGTTTAATTCTTCTACCTCTGCGGATTCTAAAGTGAATTGATATTGTGTGCGGCTGACGCTAGTTTCCATCGTCAAATCTTGCACCGATTGCAAATACAGTTTTACGCCTGTCAATTCGGCTAATTTGGGTTTTAATCGTTCAATCACTTCCGTTGCGCTGACGTTTCGCTCAGATTGTGGTTTTAAATTGATAAGAAAACGTCCGGCATTCGGCGTGGTGTTAATACCGTCTACGCCAATGAATGACGATAAACTTTCCACCGCCGGCTCTTCCAAAATCTCTTTCGCTAATTTTTGTTGATAATCGCTCATCGCCGCAAAAGACACATTTTGTGGAGCTTCCGAAAAACCTTGAATGATGCCCGTGTCTTGCGTCGGAAAAAAACCTTTTGGAATAAAAATATACAACATAACTGTCAACGCCACGGTTGCCGAAAATACCAACATCGTAAGAATTTGATGACGCAAAACCCATTCCAGCGTGCGCCCGTAACCTGAAATAACACCATCAAACCAATCTTTTCGGAGTTCAACAGAATTGTGCGAACGCAGAAATTTCGCGCACATCATCGGCGTGAGCGTCAACGAAACGATTGCTGAAATTAGAATCGCCACCGCCAACGTCATCGCAAATTCACGGAATAATCGCCCCACCACATCGCTCATAAATAACAACGGAATCAACACCGCAATCAACGAAAACGTCAGTGAAATAATCGTAAAACCAATTTGTTCCGAACCTTTTAACGCGGCTTGCAAAGGCGATTCGCCTTTTTCGATATAACGCGAAATGTTTTCAATGACAACAATCGCATCATCCACCACAAATCCTGTCGCAATCGTCAAAGCCATCAACGTTAAATTATTGATACTAAAATTTAGCGTGTACATGACGGCAAACGTGCCAATTAGCGACAACGGCACGGCGACGGCGGGAATAATCGTGGCAGGAATGTTGCGTAAAAAGAGAAAAATCACCATCACCACTAACGCCACCGACAACAATAATTCAAATTGCACGTCATGTATCGACGCGCGAATCGTGACGGTTCGGTCGGTCAGCGGTAAAACTTCGATATTGACAGGCAACGCAGCTTGTAATTTGGGCAGCAATTCTTTAATTCGATTGACCACTTCAATCACGTTTGCGCCTGGCTGGCGTTGGATATTGATAATCACGGCAGATTTTTCGTTTGCCCACGCGGCAAGTCGTTTATTTTCCACGTCATCAATCACCTTGGCGACATCGGATAATTTGACCGGCGCACCGTTGCGATACGTCACCACTAAATCGCGGTATTCTGCCGCTGAACGCAATTGGTCGTTGCTGTCGATAATGGCGGAACGCAACGCGCCATTAAACATCCCTTTCGGTTGATTAACATTCGCCGCCGCAATCGCCGTTCGTACATTTTCCAAACTTAATCCGTAAGCCGCTAACGCATTATGATTGGCTTGAATTCGGACGGCGGGACGTTGACCACCGCTAATACTGACCATGCCCACGCCAGATAATTGTGCGATTTTTTGCGCCACGCGAGTATCCACTAAATCTTCCACTTTGAATAATGGCAACGATTCCGAACTGACCGCTAACGTCATAATCGGCGTGTCGGCGGGATTCACTTTGCTATAAATCGGGGCTTGCGGTAAATCATTCGGTAAAAAATTCATTGCCGCATTGATAGCCGCTTGCACATTTTGTTCGGCAATATCCAAATCCAAATTCAGATTAAATTGCAATGTAACCACGGACGCGCCGCCCGAACTGGTCGAAGACATTTGCGTTAATCCTGGCATTTGTCCGAATTGCCGTTCCAATGGCGCGGTAATTACCGAGGTCATTACGTCAGGACTTGCGCCTGGATACAACGTCACCACTTGAATCGTCGGATAATCAACTTGTGGCAAAGCAGAAACGGGCAACAATCGATACGCCAAAACGCCAATCAATAACAATGCCAGCATCAATAGCGATGTGGCGACAGGACGCAGAATAAAAAGCCGTGACGGATTAAAACTATTGGTTGAATTCATTCGTGTTTAGGTGATTTGTCGTCAGATTTAGATTTTTTATCTGAGCTTTCTGCGATGGATTGACCGTCTTTTTTGGCAATATCAACTTGGCTGCCTTCGTGTAATCGGTCAACGCCTTCTAATACAACAATTTCATTTGGCGCGAGATTGTTTGTCACGGCAACTTTATCGCCTTCGGTTGCGCCTAATGTGACGCGGCGAACTTGTACGATTTTTTCAGGCGTTGCCACATAAACGAATGCACCTTGCGTATCATTTTGGATGGCAGCACTGGAAATTTGAGTCACACCTTTGAGCGTTTCTAAATGTACTTTTATATTTACAAATTGATTCGCAAACAAAATTTCAGAATTATTATCAAATTGTGCCTTGAGTTTTAATGTGCCTGTGGTGGAGTCAATTTGATTATCGATAGCGAGTAATTTTCCTTCGGCTAATTTCGTTTTTCCAGCGCGGTCATACGCGGTAATACCGATTGATTCATTGCTGCGCTTGCGTTGTATCACCGCTTGGATGGTGTCTTCGGGCAAGGTAAATACCACGTTAATCGGTTGTAATTGCGTAATCACGACTAAGCCATTGGTATCGTTAGCGTGAACGATATTGCCTTGATCAATTTGTCGCAAGCCGACTCGTCCAGAAATCGGCGCAGTTAAATGGGCGTAATTGAGTTGTAATTTCGCGTTATTGACTTGGGCTTTGTCCATTTCCACAATGCCGCGATATTGTTTAACTTGAGATTCTTGCGTCGCGGTTTGTTGGGCTGCAATGGAATCTTGAGAAAGCAGCGTTTTATAACGGGTGTAATCGATTTCTGCATTTTTCAACAATGCTTCGTCACGCAATAATTGACCTTCGGCTTGTTGAAGCTGAATTTGAAAAGGGCGTGGATCGATTTCAGCGAGCAAATCGCCTTCTTTTACCGTTTGACCCTCACTAAATGCCACGCGCATCAGTTCACCATCAACACGCGGTCGAACCGTTACGGTTCGTAATGCGGTAACAGTTCCCAACCCGTTTAAATATAAAGGAAAATCTGTTTTTGTGGCCGTTTCGACAGAAACGACAGTAGGTTTATCATCATCGTCATGTTTATGTTTACCGCCATTTTTAGACTTATTCTGTTTTGAATCGCCTGAAGTTGCTGATGAATGTTGAAAATAAAAAAATATTCCGCCGATAATTAAAAGAAGCAGCAAACTCGATATTGTAAAATTGCGAAGTTTAGAATGGGTTTTGGGTAATTCGGCACGATTGTCTTTTTTCATTCGATGGTTAGGATTAAAAATTTGGTTGCCTAAAAACGCGCGTTTAAAAAGTTTAATAGCTTGAACTTTGAAAATACATTGTAAGGCTTATATTGAGTTAAACAGCAAATACTATGCCTGAAAATAACTTATTGTTTTAATTTGATTTTTATTTTCTGACAAATGACTACTGTTTAAAAAAACACAGTAACTGTCGGAGTATTGCTTCTTAATCAACAGCAATTTTAACGCGATTCAAAACACGCGGGCATAATTATCGGTTTCACGATGGCTGCTATGCTAGCATTTTTTAATTTGGTTCATTAAGGTTTTTATGGAAATCAGAACAGGTCGTTATTGTTATCTAAAAATAGAAGTGTTGATAATTAAACACTTAATAAACAAATTTTTTGAAAGTTGATGTTACATAAACATCTTCCAATTTTTAAATGATGCACTTTGCCGCTTTATTCAATCGAACAATCTCAAATATAAAATAAAAATAATTATTTTAATCAATCGGTTATAAACTAAAAAAGTTCTACTTCTGATATTTCAATACTTTTATTCAATCATGGCATGTTGGGTGCAATGACGTAAGTCATAGCACGAACAATTTTGTGATTGTTTTATAAATTAGGGGAATAAATCATGAGCAGTCCATCAGTAACATTGAATAGAACTGACTGGCAGTTTAAATCAACAGCAGAAATCAAACCGAGTAGTTCCGCGTCTGTTGCTGCCACAATAAGAAGTTTTAAATACGACAACGAAAATCGTGACCACAAACTTGCCGATTATTTGTTATTAGGTGTACTTTCCATTTTTGTACACACGACGGTGGTTAGTCATTTTGACAGTTCATCATTGGAACAAAAAATTATTACGCCTGCGAAACAACCTTCTAAAGTTGAAATTTCATTTACAAAACCAAAGCCTAAACCCATTGTTATTCCCCCACCGCCGCCACCTCCGGTCGCGCAAGTTAAACAACCGACAATACCTAAAAAAGCACCACCGCCCAAAGCGGCTGCACCTAAACCTGTTGCCCATAACGCGGTGCCTTTAAAACCCCAAGCGACTAAATCGGTTGAACGAGTAGCGGAACCCATTCCGACATTTGAACCGACACCTGTTATCCAATCGACAGTGCCTGTTTCAACAACACCTGCACCCGCCGCTCCAGCTGCACCGCCAGCTCCTGTTGTTTCTGAAAAAGTAACTGCGCCAACAGCAGGCGCGGATTACTTAAATAATCCCGAACCTGAATATCCTGATATTGCGATGGATAACGGCTGGGAAGGCAAAGTGCTGATGAAAGTTCACGTTCAACCTGACGGCAAACCAGACACGATTACAGTCAGTAAAAGTAGCGGTCAAAAAGTTTTAGATGATGCAGCAGTGAAAACAGTTCACAAATGGTCTTTTGTCCCTGCGATGCGTGGCGATACGCCAGTCGCAGGTTGGGTCACAGTTCCAATTACTTTTAATTTATCTTGAGGTTATTCTAATGTCTGACATTGCAACCAGTGCCATCGTTAATGGCACACTTTCCATTTTAATCGGCGCATCTGTTGTGACATGGGCTTTGATTTTAATCAAAGGCATCCAACACATACGCATTTCCCATCACAATCGTGTTTTTGGTCAACAATTTTGGGGAGCCTCAAATATCTTAGCAGCTTCATGTCTTGAAGAAACAAATGGACCAGCGGCGCGTGTTGCCGGTGTTGGATTTACCACGTTGATTGAAGCGGACGGCGGAACAACGACTCACGATTTGGAACATACCGGCGACCGCCAAGAACTTTTAGAACGCCGTTTGCGTCAACAAATGCAAAAAGAAAAAGGAGCATTAGAAAGTGGATTAGCGATTCTTGCAACGGTCGGCAGTATTTCACCGTTTGTAGGCTTGTTCGGCACAGTTTGGGGAATTATGGGCGCATTAACCAGCATCAGCAAAAGCGGTTCAGCAAGTTTAGATGTTGTCGCGGGACCGATTGGTGAAGCCTTAATTGCAACAGCCGTTGGTATCGCAGTCGCCGTCCCAGCGGTGGTTGGCTACAACTTCTTTAGTCGTCGCAACAAAGTGGTCTGGGCTTTCTTAGATGATTTCGCCATTGATTTTATTCATTTAGCATTGAAAAGTTCTTTCCTAATCGAACGTCAAGGCAAACAAGCAAGCATCACTGCACTTAACATTGTTAAAAAACAGAAATTTAATTCTGACGAAGAATTACTCGCGGCAGAGGCGCACGCCTAATGGCTTTTAATACCAAAGATGATGGCGATGACATCATGGGCGAAATCAACGTTACGCCACTTGTAGACGTAATGTTGGTGTTGCTCGTGGTATTTATCGTAACCGCCCCATTATTGACGAATGCCGTTCACGTCAATTTACCCAAAACCGAAGAAACTGCGCCACCTGAAGAAAAAGAAGCGGTTTATTTAAGCGTGGATGCTCAAGGTAAAATTTTTATCGATAAAAAAGAAATTGCCATTGAGACCATCGAAAGCGAATTAAAAAGTCGTAAAGCCGCCGACCCTGAATTGGCATTAAATCTCAATGCGGATGATGGGGTTCAATATGGAACGGTCGCAAAAGTCATGTCATCGATTGAACGGGCGGGCGTAACCAAATTATCAGTTTTAACTCTTTCAAATTAAAAACGGAGAACTCCATGTCATTAAACGCTTTTCAGAAAAAAATGGTTCCTTTCGCTATTGCGTTAGGCATGTTTTCCACCGTTCATGCAGAAGATGCGGTCACGCCAAAAATTGCGGGCGTTGTTGATGCGGGAACAAAAGTTGAATTTATTAAAGACGGTTTTGAAGGAACAGAAGGTCCAATCGCTTTATCAGACGGCAGTGCCATTTTTACTGAAACCAAAGCTAATCGGATTACACGCATTGCACCCGACAATACCACTTCTACCTTTTTAGAAAATACAGGCGGTGCAAATGGGTTAGCGTTTGCGAAAAATGGCGATTTGTACGCCGTTCAACAAGCGGCACCGGCAAAAGTCGGCATTATTTATCCGCAAGGCAAAGAAAAAGTTTTGGCTGAAAACTTTGAGGGCGCACCGTTTCAACGCCTTAATGATTTAGTATTGGCTAAAAACGGCGGGATTTATTTCACCGATATTGGCACCCGCGCCACTCCAGAAAATCCAAATCCACCGCCTTCAACGGCAGGCGTTTTTTACATTACGCCAAAAGGGGAATTAAAACGTATTGTGAGTGATTTGGAACGTCCAAATGGCGTGCAGTTAAGTATCGATGAAAAAACGTTATTTGTGGCAAATACCGCTGGCGAATATATTTTGTCTTACAAAATCGCTGACGATGGTTCAATCAGTCACAAAAAAGACTTCGCAAAACTGAAAGGTTGGAGTCAAACAGATGCTATTTGGTCTAGTGGCGCAGACGGATTAGCCGTTGACGAAAAAGGACGGCTTTATGTGGCATCTAGCGCGGGGGTTGAGGTGTTTGACGATGCCGGCAAAGAACTCGGGGTGATTCCGATTCCTAAAAAACCGCAAAATTTAGCCTTCGCAGGCAAAGACAAAAAAACACTTTATGTTGTCGGGCGTGGTGATGCTTACAAAGTGGCACTTAAAACAGCAGGCTACGCGGGTCGAGCCAAATAAATTTTGATTCGATTACAAATAACCCCACAAACACACGGCGTTGTGATTGTGGGGTTTGTTTTGTTTACTCATAAATTGGAGATTTTTAATGACACGAAAAACCACGGATGATTTTCATCCCGAAACACTCAAAGTATTTGATAAATACGTTCATGGCGATATTTCACGACGGGATTTTTTATCCTCAATCGCTAAATACGCGCTATTGGGTTTAACGGCAGAAGGCGTGCTAGAAGCATTAAGTCCAAAATTTGCCGAAGCACAACAAATTTTAGGAAATGACCCGCGCCTTAAAGCGGAATATGTTGAATATCCATCACCGCAAGGTAACGGTAAAATTCGCGGTTATTTAGTTCAGCCCGCGCAATTCAAAGGTAAATTGCCAACCGTTTTGGTTATTCACGAAAATCGGGGTTTGAATCCACACATCGAAGACATTGCGCGACGGATTGCATTGGATAATTTCATTGCGTTTGCACCGGATGCGTTATTTCCTGTTGGCGGTTATCCGAACGATGAAGACAAAGCCCGCGAACTATTCAAAAATTTAGACCAAGATAAAACCAAAGCCGATTTTTTAACTGCCGCACACATTTTGAAAAAATTACCGCACAGTAATGGCAAAGTCGGAGCGGTTGGGTTTTGCTACGGTGGTGGTATTGTGAATTTTCTGGCAACAAAAATTCCAGATTTAGGTGCGGCGGTCGCCTTTTATGGGAATCAACCTACCGCCGAAGAAGCGGCAAAAATTAAAGCTCCGTTATTGTTGCATTATGCAGGCGCGGATGAGCGTATCAATGCGGGTTGGTCTGCGTATGAAACGGCTTTAAAAGCGGCAAATGTGAATTATGAAGCCCACGTTTATCCTGCGGTGCAACATGGTTTCAATAATGACACCACGCCACGTTACGATGCCGCGACAGCAAAATTGGCGTGGGATAGAACGATTAGTTTCTTTAATGTTTATTTGCGTGATGGTTAATGATTAAAACGCTATGAAAACAACTATCACTGTTTGGGATTTACCTTTGCGCTTGTTTCATTGGTTGCTTGTTTTGGCTGTGATTGGAGCTTATGTCACAGGAAAATTAGGCGGTAATCTCACCGATTGGCATGACCGTTTAGGCGGTTTTATTTTGGCGTTATTGGTGTTTCGATTCATTTGGGGATTTGTTGGCACAACGCACGCCCGTTTTATCAATTTCATGCCTAATTTTTCTAAATTGACCGCTTATTTCAACGGCGATTGGCAAGGCGTTGGACATAATCCAGCCGGTGCATTAGCGGTGATTGCGTTGTTGATGACACTTTTGTTTTTAGTCATAACAGGTTTATTCGCCAATGATGATATTGCTTTTGAAGGCGCATGGTTTCACCTTATTTCAAAAGAACTGAGCGACAAATTAAGTAATTGGCACAGTTTGGCTTTTGACGTGTTGCTTGGCTTGGTTGTTTCGCATCTTGCCGCGCTTATTTTTTATCAAGTCGTTAAAAAAACAAATCTCGTTTTACCCATGCTGACTGGCAAAAAACAACTGCCTGATAATTTCACATTCTCTTCAACCGTTCCCGTCAAAACATCACATTTTATTTTTACGCTACTTGCCGCAACGTTAATCGTTTGGGGCGTTTGGCATATTGGTTAATCACACACTTTTTAAATCATCGAGGTTAAAAATAATGAAAACAAAACTTTTACTCAGTTTCATACTTGCTACGGTTGCAACCACAGCATTTTCTGAAACCGTTGAAAAACAAATTAAATTTCGTCAATCAGCGTATGAATTTTTAGGTTGGAACACGGGGAAAATTAAAGCGCAAGTGGCTGACCATCCTGAAACCTATAACAAAGAACAAGTCATTGCCGCCGCGAATGCGATTGCCGCCGTGGCAAATTCAGGTTTAAACGAATTATATGGTGTCGGGACAGACCAAGGCACAGGCTGGAGAGCCTCTCATTTGAAGCCTGAGTATTTTCAAAAACAAGCTGAAGTAAATGAAATTGATGCAACGTTCATCAAAGAAGCTAATGAATTACAAAAAGTAGCGGCAACCGGTGATGTTGCAGAGATAAAAAATCAATTTGGAAAAGTCGGCGCGGCGTGTAAAAGTTGCCATGATTTAGCGCGTATTCGAGAATAAAAAACCACGCAATCAAATATGAAAGGGGCTTGATAAATTCGTTTACAAGCCCTTTTTTTCAACTGTTGATATAAAAACACCTCTTAAACAGAATCACCTTTAAAGTGGTTCTCCACAAACAACAGATTGTTATTTTTAGTCTGAAAATAGAATTATAAAAATTTTTTCTATTTTTATTTCCTTTAAAAACAATCTATTATCAATTTTTTACTCTTGTTTTCCTCACAAAAATTTATCTGGTATAGAACCTGCAAAAGTTAGTTAACTTTAATTCTAAAAAGAGGAAATTGAATGAGTATCAATGGAATAAAAAAGCCGTTGTCGATAATAAACAATGTAAAAAATACACGGTCACTCTCCACTGAGATCTTGCATATTTTAGGTAAAAAAAGCAGTAGTGCGCTGATTGTCGTGGGAGCTTGCTTATTGGGTTCGGGTTATAGCGTTGCTGCTGAAGAGGCTTATCAAGATCCCGCTGCTGAAGTTGCTGAGTTAAAACAAAAATTAGTTGAAGCTGAAAAGAAACTGAAAAATAAGCCTGTAAGTGAAAATTCACCAGCGGATGCCGCGACAACAATCCCAATAGAAAGCAACAATGTGGCGGCAGCCATTGAAACCAAAGCTCCTGAAGTAGAAGCAAAAAACTTATCCGAAGTCGTGGTGACTTCGCGTCGTCGTGAAGAAAAATTACAAGACGTTCCTATTCCAATTAGTGTTATTGGTGGAAAAAATATGGAGCGTGATAGAACCGTAGATATTCAAGATTTAACCAGACGCGCTCCTGGTTTAACCGCAACCACGCCAAACGCCCGTCGAACAGGTGTTTCGTTGCGCGGCATTGGTAAATCAAGCGGAAACGACAGCATGGAAGCGGCTGTGGGTGTGATGATTGATGACGTTTTCATGAGTCACGTCGGCATGACTTATCAAGATTTTACGGACTTAGATCGTGTGGAAGTATTGCGTGGCCCTCAAGGTACGTTGATGGGGAAAAATACCACCATCGGTGTGCTTAACTATGTCAGCAAAGCTCCGAGTTTTACACAGCAAGGCACGATTGAAGGCGAAGTTGGCGGTAATCAACAAACTGGCATATTACCTGGTGCGTTCAAAATCAAATCGTCCTACAGCAATGCCATTGTGGATAATTTACTCGCTTTTCGTGGGTCGATGTTCATCAATAAACAGGATGGTGATATTCATAATATCAATCCAGTTGGCGGCACAATTAACGAACGAAATCGTTATGGTGGAAAATTACAATTTTTATTCACACCGACAGACAACATAAAGTTCAGAGTGACAACCGATTATGCCGAAGGACGGGAAAGTAGTAACGTAAAACCTGCTATGTATGATCCAGCAAATTTTGCAAACGGTGTATCAAGAACGGCAAACGACGGACTCACTTTTTCTTCACGACTGCAACGCGATTCTTTTGGTGGTTACAAACCGATTATTGGGGCGCAATCCTGGAATCAAGATGATTTAGGGCAAGCGCAACCGCTGATTACTAAAAATGGAGGAATTTCAGGCAAATTAGATTGGGATGTCGGACCTGGAACATTAACGTCCATTACCGCTTATCGCCAATTACATTTTGATGCAAAAAATGACAGTGATGAAACAAAATTCGACATCAACAGAGGCGGTACGCTTGTTGATACGTCGCAGTATTCTGAAGAATTACGTTATGCGTGGTCACCAACAAAATGGTTAGACAATCAAACGGGAGCATTCTTCATGCACACCGAAACGGATTCATTATCTCGTACTTTGTACGGACAAGATGCGGGTGCATTTTATGCGAATAACAAGCAATATGCGGCGTTAAATACGGCGGCGAGCCGCAGTTTATTAACGTCATCGCTAAACAATGTCTATTCAACCACATTGACCTCGCCCGCAACCGACAGCTATGCTCTTTTCGATCAAGCAAATATCCACCTCACTGATAAAGCAACGTTGACGTTAGGCGTGCGCGAAACATTTGAAAGCAAAACCGCCGCAACAGCAAAATCAGCAAGTTATTACGATGGTTCAGAATTGAAAGTTACTGGTGATAAAAACGCCGATGCAATTCGTAGCGGGCAATTAAAAAATAGTTACGCTTACAAAGAAGCGGATAGTCTTGACGCATTTTCAACGTCATGGCTCGCAAATCCTAGCTACAAAATCAATGATAATCTGATGGTTTATACCTCAGCCGCTGGCGGTCAAAAATCAGGTTCCATTCAATTCAATAGTTCTGATGGTTCGACGATTAACGTTAAACCCGAAAAATCACTCGACTTTGAATTAGGCGCAAAAAGTTTGTTCTTAAATAAAAAAGTCATGTTAAACGTGAATCTTTACCACACGACCGTCACCGATTATCAGGCAACTACCAGTGTTGTTGATCCAACCACAGCAACAGGTTATCGCTCTCAGTTGGGTAACATTCCTGAAATCACCGCAATGGGTCTTGAAGTTGATTCTGCCTATTATCCAACCTCTTATTTAACCTTTAATGCAGGTGGCGCGTTCAATCATGCGACATATACCGATTGGCATACGGCGACTTGCCCAACAGAAATCACCTCAGATATTGCAAAAGTTTGTGATAACACAGGCAAACAAGTTGTGGGTGCGCCTGAATTAACAGGAATTTTTGGGGTTGATTTGCATAAACCTATGGGATTTGGTGGTTTGACTGGTCATGCGTGGGCAAACACCGTTGTGCGTTCCGCGCAAAATCTCGAGGCGCAATTATCATCGTGGGGCAAACAAGATGCTTACCAAGTGACTGATTTAGGTATTGGTCTCTTCACAGGTCAGAAAAATAAATACGAAGTCAATTTGATTACGACCAACGTTTTTGATACCCATTACACAACCAGCATTAACAACTTTAGTAACACGGGAGCGGTCGGTTATGACGGCATTGGAGCGCGTCGTTACGTTGGCTTAGTTTTACGTTCAACTTTCTAAATTTTAACAATTTGATTTTAACGAGATTTATATGAAAAATAATTTATCAGTGCTTACGATTGCAATAGCTGCGTCTTTTTTAAGTCATAACGCATTGGCTGATGCGGTGACTGATTGGAATAAGTACACCATTTGGGCAACGAAAGGGGCAACGTCGCCTACAACTGGAACAGCAAGCATTGCTCAAAATTCCAACGTCGCAACACGCATTGAAGCGATTGAAGCGCGGGCGGTATTTGATGCCGTGAATGCCATCGATCATTTCAGTTCAGGTAGTTATTACTATCACAACGATTCGCCCGCCGCTATTAAAGGAAATTCTGTTGCCGCCGAAACCGCTGCTGCACAAGCCGCGCATGATGTTTTGCTGGGTTTATTACCCAATCCAGCAACGGGAACATGGACACCCACACGCACTTGGTTGGATTCACAATTAGCCAATGATTTAGCGGCGTTAGGAGTTAGCGCAACCGATCCAGTGATTGCAATTGGTCAAGCCGCTGCAAAAGCAGCATTAGCTGCACGGACGAATGATTTTTCAGCCATTAGAACGACTTACACACCTTCAACGAATCTTTCCGTTGCCGCAGATGGAACGGTTGTTCCTAATGCTGCGGGCAATCCAGGTGTTGGTTTGTGGCGACCAAGTAATGGCGCGGCGGGTGCTGTTGATCCCATTACAGGTGCGCCGACCGGGTTCGATGAAACAGGAACCATTAAACCTGCGGCTGCCATTGATTTTAATTGGAAAAATGTCACGCCATTTAGTTTAACTACTTTGAAAAAACAACAACTGGTAGCGGCTGTTCCGCCCTCTCTTGTCGTTGGCAGCGATGAATATAAAGCGGAATTAGACTTTGTAAAAACGCACGGTCAAGATTCAGCAAATCCAAATAGTCGAACCGATGATGAAATCTTACAAGCTCTTTATTACAAATCTGACGCGGAACTGTTTATTAACGAAACGGCGCGAATTGCATCCTCTAGTCGCGGTTTAACGGTCGATGAAAATGCAAAATTATTCGCCGTTTTGGATAATGCGTTGGCAGATGCGCGGATTGCAGCGTGGCAATCTAAATACGATTTAACATTTTGGCGACCCATTACGGCGATTAACGCCAATGCAGACGGCAGTGTGACGGAGTACAAATGGAAACCACTGGGAACAACGCCATCTCATCCATCAAGTACAGGCGGGCATAGTACAACCATTGCAGCGGGAACAGAAATACTCAGAGCCTTTTTCAAATCAGACAAAATCGATAAAAAAGGCACTGCGATTACGCTCACTACATTACCGTGGTTAATCGGTACAAATAACGGTACGGGTAAACTCAGCGTTCCCATAAAAGGCAATGATGCAACAAAACGCAGCGTAGATACTTTTTCGCAATTGCAACTTGAAAACGGTCGCAGCCGTATTTATTTAGGTGTTCATTTTGCCAATGATGATTACCAAGGACAAACGCTTGGCTTAAGTGTTGCGGATGCCATCATTAAAGACCAAAAAGATCCCGCCGCTGCAAAGTTAGGTCTATATTCAAATGCTAACGTAGCAAATGCTAAAAACCTAAAATCTATTTTCACGTCTAATTCAGATAAATCTGGATTCTTTGGACTGTAATTTTTTGCACCTCCTCATTGGGATAAGTTCGTTTTTTCTTGTCCCATTTTTTATTATCAAAGATACAAACATATAAATGATAAACAAAACGATTGAATATATTGCCGCTCTTTTTCTTGTTGTCGCGGCTTCGTTAACATACGCGGCACCACCGCCTGCAAATGATGCTGCAAAAAAACCACCTCAACCTGCTGCACATGGACCCACATTAGAATCTTCAATCGAAGCCGCCCAAGCTGCAATTGAAGCCTGTTTGGACAAAGGCGGACAATCTAGTGGTGTGAGTGTTGTCGATTCTGCTGGCGTACTCAAAGTGTTGCTCGCCTCAGATGGCGCGTCAGAAAGAGGTGTTTTATCCAGCACCAATAAAGCCATCACGGCATTGCATTTCAAAGCAGCAACCAGTGAATTGTTTGCCAAAATTGGCACAGATAAAGAACTGGCTGCAAAAATTGCCGCCAATCCCAATTTTAATGCTCGCCCTGGTGGCGTGTTAATTAAAAACGGTGATGAAATTATTGGCGCAATCGGTGTGGGTGGTGCAAAAACTGACGAAGAATGTGCGTTAGCGGGCATTGATAAATTTGAAGCACGTCAAAAATAAACGTGGCTATCGTAAACGTTATGAGACAGTTATTTTTTTTGCTTTCACTGATTGCGTTTAATGTTCATGCCGCATCTTATGAAGCGGCGACAGAACAGGTTAAAGCACAACTTATTGCCTCAGTAAATGCAGTTCATGCAGGTGATGAAATTCTAATCGGCGTTAATCAACGCATCATTCCGCATTGGCACACTTATTGGAAAAATCCAGGTGATTCGGGTTTACCAACGACCATTAACTATGATTTGCCAGCGGGTTCGTTAGCAGGTGAAATTCAATGGGCAACGCCTAATTTGATTCGCTCGGGACCTGTTGTAAATTTTGGTTATGACCACGAAATCACGTTGTTATCGAGTTTGAAAATTTCAAAAGATGCCGTTGTGGGGAGTCAATTTCCGATTAAAGCAAAAGTGAATTGGTTAGTTTGCGAAGAAACCTGTATTCCTCAAGAAGTAGAATTGGCGTTGGAATTACCAGTCGTTGATTTAAATACCGACACAGGGCGCGGCAGTCTTTTGATTGAGCAAGCTCGCGCCAATTTACCGATTCCAAGTCCTTGGAAAATAACGCTCAAACAACACGACCACTTTCTCACACTGCGAATTGTTGGCGACGAATTAAAATCGCCTTCAATTCAAAACATCGCTTTTTATCCTGAAGAATGGGGACGTATTAACCACAGTGCAGAACAATCGCAAAAAATTGTCGGGAATGCTATTGAACTGCAATTAAAATCAGGCGATTCGCCCATTACAACAGGTAATGCGTTAAAAGGTATTTTGGCAGTTACCGAAAATAACGGTGATATTTCGACACGCGGTTACAGCGTGGATGTTGTTTTGGACGACGTTGCGCCCAATGCAAAAACGGCTGAACAATCGGACTTAGTGCTTTCATCGGCAATGTTATTGGCATTGTTGGGCGGCATTATTTTAAATTTGATGCCGTGTGTTTTTCCCGTGCTTTCGATTAAAGCCTTATCGCTACTTAAACACGCGCAACAATCCCCAACGGAAACTAAGTTACAAGGTTTAGCGTATACCGCTGGCATTTTAGTGAGTTTTATTTTGCTGGGTGTTTTGTTAATTCTGTTAAAAGCGGGCGGCGCACAAATTGGTTGGGGATTTCAATTTCAATCGCCGCTGTTTGTTTTGATTGTGGCGTATTTGATGTTTGCCGTCGGACTAAGTTTGTCTGGTGTGTTTAGTATTGGTGGTTCGATTATTGGCGTGGGTTCTTCACTGACACAAAAATCAGGTTATTCAGGTAGTTTTTTTACAGGCGTATTAGCCACCATTGTGGCGACACCTTGCACCGCTCCTTTCATGGGCGCGGCATTAGGTTTCGCATTAAGCCAACCGCCTTTTGCCTTACTCGCCGTTTTTATCAGTTTAGGATTCGGGCTAGCGTTACCTTATTTGCTACTCAGTTATAGCCCATCATTGCAACGGTATTTACCAAAACCAGGTGTGTGGATGGACAGATTAAAACAAGCGATGGCATTCCCGATGTATGCGGCGGCGGTTTGGTTAGTTTGGGTTTTAGTCCAACAAGCTGGCGTAAATTCAATTGTGATTGCGTTAGGCGGTATGGTTTTAATTAGCTTCGCGGCGTGGCTTTATGAAACGACAAAATTTTCTGGAATTTTTACGCAACGAATCAGCACCGGTTTGGCGATTGCTGCTTTGATGACCGCGTTAATGGGCGGTTATTTTGGAATAGAAACTTCGGCGGCGGTGACGGTTGAAAACAGTGAAAACACCGCAGAAAAAAATGTTGAACCTTACAGCGCAGAACGCCTACGCGCTTTGCGTGCCGAAGGAAAACCTGTTTTTGTTAATTTTACCGCTGCGTGGTGTATTAGCTGTTTAGTTAATGAAAAAGTCGCTTTAAGTCAATCGTCCGTTAAAGATGAATTTAAAAAACGCGGCATTACTTATTTGAAAGGCGATTGGACAAATCGTGATGCTGAAATTACGAAAATCCTTTCTGAATTTGGACGTAGTGGCGTACCGCTTTATTTGTATTATCCGGCAGGAATAAACACCAGTCCCGATATTTTGCCACAAATTCTCACACCTGAAATCGTGCTTCAAGCATTTGCCGCAAAGGAGGTTAATATGTTGTAGCGAGTTAATTTGAAGTAACAAAAAATTATTAAACAGCCGTCGCGCTGTATTCAATTACGAAATTTTTAAGGAAGTTATATGTTAGTTCGTCGTTTTTCTAAATTGTTTTTTACAGGTCTTTTTTTAGCATTTATCTCGATGATTGCGAATGCTGAACCACTTGTAAATCAACCAGCACCTGTGTTTTCAAATGCCGCCACTGCAAATGGCAACGCCGTTAATTTAGCCGATTTTTTAGGTAAAACTGTGATTTTAGAATGGACAAATCATGAATGTCCGTTTGTAAAAAAACATTATGAAACAAGCAACATTCCGAATTTACAAAAACAAGCCGCTGCACAAGGCATTGTTTGGTTACAAGTGATTTCTTCAGCCGAAGGAAAACAAGGTTTTGTCGATGCCGCAACAGCTAAAAAAATAAATACTGAACGTGGTGCAACGCCAAGCAACACCGTATTTGATCCATCGGGTGAAATCGGAAAACTTTACGGCGCAACCAACACACCGCAGTTTTTCATTATCAATCCAAAAGGTGTATTAATTTACAAAGGTGGCATTGACAGCATTCCTTCCGCAGACAAAGCCGATGTGCCTAAAGCAGAAAATTATATTAGTGCTGCGTTGAATGAACTTGCAGCCGGTAAAGCTATTTCAAAATCAACCACCAAACCTTATGGTTGCACTGTGAAATACGCGAGCTAATTTGATTTATCCTGGACTACTTCATTGAGCATAAATGAATGTATTTTTGACATTTTCCCCGCCCTGAAAAGCGGGGATTCCTTATTGTCAGTGAGCAAACCAGCATTATTGCTGGTTTCTGCTGCTGACCGCCTTACCGCACGGTTCACTTCACAGACTAGCTCCTGATAGTGCTTAGTTTTCGCTGATATAAAGTTAAAGCCTGTTTAATAAAGGGTGATAGCTAGTCTAGCTTCAACAGTGCTTCAAACTCATTTAACGGAACCGGCTTGCCAAACAAGTAACCTTGATAGTGAATACAGCTATTCTGCTCGAGAAAATTACGCTGTTGCTCTGTTTCTACACCTTCAGCAATAACATTCATCTCAAGATTTTTAGCCATACCAATGATAGTCTGCACAATCACGGCATCGGTAGGTTTCACGCCGATATTACGCACAAAAGACTGATCGATTTTCAGCTGATCTAGTGGCAGTTGTGACAGATAAGCTAGCGAGGAAAAGCCAGTACCAAAATCGTCCATCGAGAAATGCACACCGATTTCTCTCAGTGTTTTCATCTTAAATATAGTGTCCTCAACGTTGTCCAGTACCAGGCTTTCGGTGAGTTCCAGTTTAAGCAAATCAGGCTTGATGGCGTATTTTTCTAGTACCGTGCAAACCTGCGCCACGAAGTCCGGCTGACGAAACTGAAGCGCACTGACGTTGACTGCCAGCTGTAAATGTTGGGCATGCTCGTTTTGCTCCCAGCATTTTAGTTGAGCGCAAGCCGTTTCCAACACCCACGAACCTATCGGCACAATCAAACCACTTGCCTCAGCCAGCGGGATAAACTGGAGCGGTGATACCAAGCCCCATTTAGGATGATGCCAGCGTATTAACACTTCGGCACCCAGGGTTTTTCCGCTGTGATCCACTTGTAGTTGGTAATACAGCTCAAATTGACCGTTCGGCAAGGCTCTGAGCAAATCTCCTTCCAGTTCAATACGCGCTTCCATCGCGGCGTGCGTAGTGGGATCAAAGAAACGAATGGTGTTACGCCCAGATTGTTTAGCTTGATACATAGCGGTATCGGCGTATTCGAGCAAATTATCGACACTGATTTCATTGTTTCTAAACAGGCTGATGCCGATACTGACAGAAATATTGCATTGCACACCAGCCAAGTCGAAAGGCTGACTGATAGCCAGACGGATTTTCTCAGCAAAGTTGTTTGCTTGAGTTGCAGCCTGATCGATTTCCACACTGAGTTCCTCCAGCATGACCACGAAATCATCGCCGCCCAAACAAGCAACCGTGTCGATGCGTCCCGCACAATGTCGTAGGCGGTTGCCGACCTCTATTAGCATCAAGTCGCCAATATCGTAGCCTTTGACATTTAATTCTTTAAAGTTATCCAAATCGATAAACAACAATGCGCCGTAATTAAGTTTCTGCGTGCTAGAGTTCATGGCTAGCAGCAACTGCTCCATCAGAAAACGACGGTTAGGCAATCCGGTCAAAGGGTTGAAGAAAGCCAGGTTGTGTATAATTTCTTCTGCTTTCTTGGTTGCGCTAATGTCGGTGAATACTGCGACGTAATTGATAACTTGCCCGTTGGCATCGATTACGGTGGAGATGTTTAACCATTCGGTATACAGCCCGCCATGTTTGCAACGGTTACAAACTTCACCATACCAGCTGCCGGTATTTTTAATCTTATCCCACATGGCGGCATAAAAGTGTTCGTCGTGGATTGCCGATTTGAGTAGACGTGGGTTCTTGCCGATGACTTCTTCGGCAGAGTAGCCGGTGATTCGAGTGAAAGCGCGATTCACCCGAAGTATGATACCTTTATCGTCACAAATCATGGCACCTTCCTGAGTCTCAAAGGCTATTGCAGCAATGCGTAAATCGGCATCGCTCTGTTGCTGTTTTTTCAGCACTTGTTCTAATCGGCTTTTTTGTGACAAGGCTTCGGTTAGCGTAATCCCAAGCATCTCGGTGACGTTTATTTCGACGAGAGACCAGGGAACACTGTATCCACGAGCAGCTTCTGACCAGACTTCAAAAGATACACGCGGCGAAATATGCAAGCCGTCATCTAACTTTGTATGAAGCATTTTCTTGGCATTGCCTGCCCAATGCACCGTACACAATTTTTCCTTGCGTAACCAAATAATGCAATTTCGCATATCGTCAGTAATCGGCATCGCCAGCAATCCGGACGCACAGTCTGCATAATCGCGAGCAGGCTCAAACTGCTGCGACAGATGATGGCTACTAAAAACCCCTGACTTCTGTTTACCCAGCCAAACCAGAAGACCGCTGATGGCTTTCTCATCAGGTACGTCACCCTGCTGATAACGTTTGCCTTCAACCAGCATCACAATTCCCGTTGCCTTCGATAGATTCAGCAGTTCCGGAAGCAATCGAGTCAGAATCGTTGCTTCGTCATCAACAGTAATATATTCAAGTAATTCTCCAATAATATGGAGTGCCTTATTGAGCTGATTGCTATGCTCTAGCGACATAATCGAAGTGAGCTTTACACTAACCATTCGGCTAATAAATTCTGCCATGTCATGCAGCGTATTGGATACTCGTTTTGCCGTCATGTGATGGCAAACGATCAACCCCCAAAGCCGCCCATCTTGTAGCAGTGAAATTGACATCGTGGCTTGCACACCCATATTTTTCAGATATTCGATATGCACGGGAGAAAAACTCCGCAAGATCGAATAAGTCATATCCAGTGGCTCTTTGGAAACAGGGTTCAGTGCTGGCAATATGGAGACAGATTGACCTTCAATATCGGCTACTTCACGAACCAGATTACAGGTATAAAGCCGACGCGCTTGCGGTGGAATATCACTGGCCGGAAAGTGTAACCCGAGATAAGATGTGGTTGTCTCCTCACGACTTTCAGCGATGACTTCACCATCCCAATTGGTATCAAAACGATAAACCATGACTCTGTCGAATCCGGTGAACTCCCGCACCAGCGTCACTATCTGAGCAAAGTAGTTGCTGTCAGTATCGACATCTAAATCAGGTAATGCCTGCTTCATTAACACAAGCAACTCTTGCAGGTGTTTAGTCTGATGGGTGTCATCATGAAACAACTCCAAAACAAACATCCCACCTGAAACAAACAAGCGTACCTGTAAGTTCACTGGCTGTTGGTGCAGGACGACACGCACTAACCTGTTTGTGCTATTTTCTTTGTCGATATTGTGAATTAGCTGCTCGATCTGCATGGCGGATTTTATGCCTAGTAGTTCGACAAGCGACTTGCCTAACGCTCCATCGATAGGAGAGTCAAAAAAATTGGAGAGATTTTCACTTGCCTGCAACACGATATGTTGGCTGTCGGCACTCAACACCAGTAAGGCACCGTGAGACTGAATTTGACTTATTTGATGAATAGGTTCTCTCTCGCATTGGCGCAGTGCTTGTTGCAGTTGCTCTTCGTTATAGTGGCTCATAAATGTACTTTTTCCTGATTGGCTTGATCATCGAGCATCTGTTTAAATAATTGAAAAGTTTGGCAGGCTGCTACTTTAGCGGCTTGGCACTGGGCATCATCTCCGGAAATAATATCTGAGAAGGACAAAAAATCCTGCCACAGTAATGGAGTGCGCTCACTATATCCGTTAAAAAAACACGCACCTTCGTTACGATTGAGACTCTGATAATCAACTAAACTGCGGAAAACCAATTGTCCGCCGAGGGTTGACCCTTCAAGAACATAAAGTACACCTATCAATTGACCCATATTAACGATTTCTGGCAAAATCATCGCCGGACATGGCACATTGCCAGCGGCATGAGGATCATCCTTGAAGAAAGTAATATCTTTTAATAACCATGGCAACTTGTAACGCGCACTGTAATCAAATGCACAAGATTGTGTTGAAAAAAATTGGCTAATCCGATCTTCCAATGCCTGATAAAGATGAAAATAAACAAGCAGTAGTTTTCGATAGTTTGCCAGTGGGTAGTCTGGTTTTGTTAAACCTGTGAGTAAAGGATGTTGATTGAGCTGTACATGAAAAGTGTGAGTGGCACTACGCAGCAGCGTGCGTAGGTCTGAATTTGTGTTGGGCTGTTGATGCTTGTTTAACAATGTCAATTTAGCTTCCAATTACGCTGTTTTTAATCTGGAAACCAGACTAGCACAGTAGGCTTGGTTTCGTCCTTTTTCGGTTTTATATAATGCCACAAAAAAGTATCGTTAACCATCGGCATATTTTTCATTCTGTGCAAAATACAACGCACCCAATAAGCCAACTTCTGGCTGAGTACAAACATTCACGGCGATTTTTTCAAGCGTATGCTGAAAACGTCCTTTGGCTAAAAATCCTTCCAAAAATGCGCCTTCTTGCAATGCCGGCAAACATTTTGCCGCAATTCCACCCGCTAAATACACGCCTCCATAAGGCAAACATTTCAACGCTAAATTTCCGGCTTCAGCACCGTAAATTTTCGCAAATAGTTGTAACGTTGCCACACCTAATTCGTCGCTTTTCGCGATTGCTGCCGCGCTAATAATCGCTGCCGAATCGTCCGCTATTTGCAATCGCGTTTCCAACTCCGTGGAAAGTGCGTAATCGCCCGATTGTTTCAAAAAATCATAAATAGCCACGATGCCCACACCAGAAACTAATCGTTCATAACTAACGTGATCAGGGTAACGCGCGTGCATAAACGAAAGTAATTCAATCTGTTGCGCGTCTGTCGGGGCAAAATCACAATGCCCGCCTTCATTCGCAATGACAAAATGTTGCTTCCCATTGTGAAAAATAATCGCTTCGCCCAAACCGGTTCCCGCCGCCAAAACCGCACAATTTCCACGTTGCGTTTTAGCGTTTGGATTCAGCGCGACAAAATCACTTTCTGGCAACGATAAAACGCCCCACGCCGCCGCTTCTAAATCATTCAGTAATGAAACTTTTTGCGCGTTTAATTGTTTCGCAATTTCAAGGCAGGTTAATCGCCACGGTAAATTGGTTGTTTCGCAATCACCGTTTACAATCGCTCCGGCGACACCCAAACAAACGGTGTCAATTTTTACGGTGGGAATTAACGCTAAAAAATCCGTCAACAATTCATGAAATGTCGCGTAATTCGCACTTTCAAAACGGTGTTTTGCCACGCAAATGTCACCCTCAAAAAGGGCTAATAATGTTTTTGTACCGCCAATATCGCCTGCTAAAATCATCTTATTTTAACCTTGGTGATAAACGCGACTATGTTCATGCACCGCATCCACCATCGTTTTAACGTGTTCAGGATTGATGTCGGGCAAAATTCCGTGTCCCAAATTGAAAACGTGACCCGAGCCGTGACCGTATTTTTGTAAAATCGTTTTTACTTTTTCCGTAATGATTTCAGGTTTGGCATACAACGCGAGCGGGTCTAAATTTCCTTGCAACGCAACGTGAGAACCGACTCGCGCCCGAGCATGATGAATATCGGTTTGCCAATCTAAACCCAGCGCGTCATAACCTGCTGCCGCCATGTCTTCGAGCCATAAACCGCCGCCTTTGGTAAATAAAACGGTGGGAATCCGTTGACCGTCGATTTCAGTTTTCAACAACGAACGCACTTGTTGCGCGTAATGCAGCGAAAACTCTTTGTAATCGTCGCCGCTTAACATTCCGCCCCAGGTATCAAAAAGCATCACAGCTTGTGCGCCCTCTGCAATTTGCGCGTTCAAATACGCCGCGACAGATTTCGCTAATTTATCCAATAATTTGTGCATTAACGCCGGTTCGTTGTACATCAACGCTTTGACTTTGGCGAAATTTTTGCTGCTGCCGCCTTCAATCATGTAAGTTGCCAACGTCCACGGGCTGCCCGAAAAACCAATCAACGGCACACTGCCATTCAAATTTTTACGGATTAAACGCACCGCATCCATCACATAACGCAATTCTATTTCAGGATAAGGAATGGGCAACTTTTCAATATCGGCTGCGGTGCGTAACGGATTTTTAAATTTTGGGCCTTCGCCTTCGGTGAAATATAAACCCAAACCCATGGCATCGGGAATGGTCAAAATATCCGAAAACAAAATCGCCGCATCAAAATCAAATCGGCGTAATGGTTGCAATGTCACTTCACAGGCTAATTCGGGATTGGTGCAAACGGCCATAAAACTTCCCGCTTGTTCGCGCACTTGGCGATATTCGGGCAAATAACGTCCGGCTTGGCGCATCATCCAAATCGGTGTGTATTCGGTGGGTTGTTTCAACAAGGCTTTGATAAAGGTATCGTTTTTTAATGTAGTCATAGTATTTAAAAATTAGGGCTTTAGTTTTCGTGGAAAAGCGTTGGCAAATTCAGCCGGTAAAGTTCGTCGCGCTTTAGTGGCTTGTTCTGTATTTTCAAAACCGCCGTACATTAACGCAAATCGTTCTTGTCCTGCGCTACCGGATTTCACGACGCGAAAATTTTTGCTTAATGCGGGATGTTTTTTTTGAAATTGCGTAATGGCGGCATCGCTGGAAAGCGTAATCAATTGTAACGTGTAATGTCCGACGACAGGTGGCGCGATTGCGGCAACATTTTCTTTCGTGTCATTTTTTATTTTCTGATGATTGATGACTATTTTTTCTTTGGTGGATTTCGGTTCAATTTTTTGTATCGGTTCTACTTTTACCGGTTCAGGTTTTTTTACTTCCGCAGGTTTTTCAATCGGTTTGATTTCGACTTTTTTAACGGGTTCAATTTTGATTTCTTTGACCGCTTTTATTTCTGGCGCGAGAATGGGCGTGATGTCGATTTTTGATTTTTCGGGCAATGCTTGTATTCTCATGCCAGCTGCCGGTTCAATTTTTGGAAAGGCAATAACAGGCGAAGAAATGGGTTTGACCATTTCAATTACAACAGGTAACGCTGGTGCCACAATGACTGTTTCGGATTCAGTGAGTGGCGGTTCAACTATTGGCGTAACTTTAACGGGTTCAGATATAGATTGAATCGGTTCGGCTACTTTTTCTGACGCAACAATCGGCGTGGTTTCTGGTTTTTTGTCAACCAGTGCCGTCATTTCTGCTGGCGGATTTGTTGGTGCGGAGACAATGCTTTTTTCAATATCTAACTGAAATTCAGGAATAACAATATCTTGTTCCGTTTGGGGTTGTGATTCAGTGGACGGTTTTTCTGCTTGAACAACAGGTGATTTTTCAACGATTTCTACTTTTTCAACGGGTAAAATAGGTACGTCATTTTCGGATTTTTCTTTGAAATAACGCACACTTTGATTGATTGCCATTGCCAAAATAATTAAACCCACAAACGCCCATAACCATTTGGTGTAATCATTTTGTTTTTCGCGTGAAAATTTGGCGAAATGACTAATCAACCGTGCCGGAATGCCCTGCGTTTCCCGATAGATTTTATCGAGTAGCTTTGCGTCCATCGTTTGCAACGTGCCATAAGTTCGTGGTTTAGCGGCTAAATGACGTAAAAAAACCGCACATTGGCGTTTTGTTAAGGTGGGAATTTCGAGCAAATAGCAGTTATCCAACGCTTTATCGGTTTGTCGATGATTTTGCCGCGCTTCCGGCGTTAACGAAAAAATCAATTTCAACGCGGGTTGACCTAAAGCGTAATCGATTAGCGTCGTCATTAAGCCTGACACCAATAAACCAGCATCATCCACAATCAATACGATTTTTTTATGTTGGTCTTGAAAGTCTTGAAACGCTTGATGGAGCGATGCGTACCGGTTTCGCGACATGATTTTTGTTAATTGCGCTTCAATTGTTTCAAAACTCAACTCCACGCTACCTTGCACAAAACAACATTGCCACGCTTCGCTGTCAATATCGTAAAGCATATCGAGCAACAATGTTTTGCCAATTCCCGACGCGCCGGACACGATTAAATGCTGTTTCAAATTCGGAATCAAATGTAGTAATAACTCGAATTTTTGCGTTCGTTCTTTCGTGATAAGCGGCAGAATATTCAGCTCTTCGTCATCGAAAGAGCCGTGATTTAACCCAGTCGAAAACTGATGGTTATCTGCCATAAGTTTGTAGCGTTTGTATCAAAGACACATTATCAATATTCATTGGCAAAGTTGCTTTACCAATCGAATCGAGCAAAATCACGCGAATTGCACCGTCTACATTTTTTTTATCCACCGCCATTAACTCAACAAAACGTTCGGCACTTAATTCAGCAGGTGATTTCACCGGCAAGTTTGCTCGTTCAAATAAAGCCACAATTCGCGCCACATCTTCCGCCGTTAACAAACCTTTTCGGTGTGATAAATCCGCCGCCAAACAGGTTCCAATGGCAACCGCCTCGCCGTGCAAATAGGTTCCGTAACCCATGCCGGTTTCAATGGCGTGTCCAAATGTATGACCTAAATTCAATGTCGCCCGAACGCCGCCTTCGTGTTCGTCTTCGGCAACCACTTCGGCTTTCATGCGGCAGGAATACTCAATTGCAAAGGTGAGGGCGGTTTTATCTCGCGCCAATAAAGCGTCGATATTTTCTTCTAACCAAACGAAAAATTCCAAATCTCGAATCAAGCCGTATTTAATCACTTCCGCTAAACCCGCCGAAAATTGGCGATTATCCAACGTCGCCAACACATCAACATCAATAATGACTGATTTTGGTTGATAAAACGCGCCAATCATATTTTTACCGAGCGGGTGATTTACGCCGGTTTTGCCGCCGACCGACGAATCGACTTGCGCCAATAATGTCGTGGGAATTTGAATAAACGCAATGCCACGTTGATAACACGCCGCCGCAAATCCGCCCATATCGCCAATAACACCGCCGCCCAACGCAATCAACGTCGCATTTCGACTAAATTTATACGCGAGTAATTGATCAAAAATAACATTGACCGAGTCCAATGTTTTGAATTGTTCACCGTCTGGCAAAATCACACTTTCAACTTGATACGCGCTCAGATTCTGCAACACCGGTTCTAAATACAAAGGCGCAATCGTTTCGTTCGTCACAATCAGCACTTGTTTTGATTGAATGTGGCGCGTTAATAAATCGGCTTCAACAAGTAAATTGTCGCCAATGTAAATCGGATAACTGCGTTCACCTAACGCGACGGTTAATGTTTTCATGCGTGAGCCTGATGTTAATTTTGAATCGCTTCGTAAATATCTAAAATTTGAATCACCACATCTTTACTTTGCATAATACCTGTATCGACCGTTAAATCGGCACAGCCTGAATACAACGGTTTACGTTCATTCAATAAGGCTTCAAGGCGATTGCGTGGATCTTCCTCCGTATTCAGCAACGGGCGATGAAAATCGCGGCGTGTGCGTTCGAGTAAATTATCGACATCACAATGTAAATAGACAACAAAGCCATTTTTCATGAGTAATTGCCGATTTTCTTCGCGTAAAATTGCCCCGCCACCCGTCGCTAAAATAATGCCTTTAAGCTCGGTGAGTTGCTTCAACATTTTTTGTTCGCGGTTACGAAATCCTTCTTCGCCTTCAAATTCAAAAATGGTCGCCACATCAACACCGGTGTGTTCTTCGATAGCTTTGTCACTATCGTAAAACGGTAATTTCAATGTACGCGCTAGTTGTCGCCCAATAGTGGTTTTACCAGCACCCATCAGACCCACTAAATAAATATTTTCAGATTGTTTCATGCTTCCCTAGTTTGCTTTAACTTCATAATGTGAATTTATTGAGCCGCCACGTTGTCTTTGACAATTTTGGGCGTAACGAAAATCAATAGTTCTTTTTTACTATTTTTGTTTTGACTATTGGTGAATAAATAACCCACCCACGGTAAATCCGCAAAAAACGGAATTTTGTTTTTACTCTGCGAATCGTTGTCTTCGTAGACACCGCCTAGCACAATCGTTTCACCGTCTTTGACTAACACTGACGTTTGAATTTCACGTTTATCTAATACTTTGTTGCCATTTAAACCCACACTAGCCGCTTCGTTCACGTTGTCTTTTTTAATCACTAAATTCATTAGCACGGAACCACTTGGTGTAATTTGCGGCGTAACATTTAACGCTAACGTGGCATCTTTAAACTGTGTTTGCGGTATGGCTGTTGAGCCAAGAGCCGTCGCCGCACTATATGGAACTTGCACACCTTGCACAATGTGCGCGGTACAGCGATTCATAGTCATGACGCGCGGATTTGAAATACTTTCACCGCGACCATCCGATTGCAGAGCTTGTACTTCTAAGTTTAAAACATAATCTGCGCCTTTGGCTAACGTCATACCTAAGGCACCGACAGGAGTTGAGCCAATCGCACCTGCGCCTAAATCGACCAGTGATGAATCATTTAATACACCGACCGAGCCGTCAGCATTCGAGGTGGTGGAACCTTTTGTGCCAGTACCCCCAATCGCATAACCGGTGTCACCACCGACTACCCCTTGTTTAGCCGCGCCAAATTTAACACCTAGATTTTTCGCGAATGTATCATCCGCGATGACAATGCGTGATTCAATCATCACTTGTTGTACAGGTACGTCTAATTTGTGAACCAGTTTTCGGACTTCCTCCAATTTTTTGGTGGTATCTTTAACAATTAACGTATTGGTGCGTGAATCAACAATTGCCGAGCCGCGTGTCGATAACAAGCGATTAGCTTCTATATTGTTAGCACCATTTGTATTTTCTTTCATCCCCATGCCCATGCTGGGTTCAATCATGGGAGCGGGTTCATTATTTTGTGGGGTTTGTGGCTGCTGTTGTCGCTCTGCCTTATTGATAGACGAACTACCACTTGAACTCACACTCATATTGCTGCTGTTCATTTCGTTATTCGCACCACAACTTCCAAACGCACCGGTATCCAAACCATTCAATAAATTTTTAAAGCTCTCCGCTTTCGCATAATTGATTTTAAGATATTCCGTTACCAGCACGTCCGACTTTTCGACAACCTCTTCCATTTTTTGCTGCTTTTCTTTGTAATCTTTAATTTTGTCGAGCGGTGAAATTAACGTTACGTTGCTAGTTTGATATTTACCCAAATCCTTAGTCATCATAATAAAATCAAGGGCTTCATCCCAAGGTAAATCATCGAGTTTTAAGGTAATATTTCCCGCCACATCATCGCCGGCAACCATGTTTTGCCCGGTAAATTCTGCCAGAATGGAAATAATGTGGCGAATTTCAATATCCTGAAAATTAAGCGACAATCGATCACCGGTGTATTTCACCCGCTCTTTTTCCTGCTTTTCTTTTTCTTCATCGGTCAACGGACGGAATTCAACTGTCAACAAACCATCGATTTGAAACACCGAATAATCATAAAGATCATTTACTGTTGTAATCGTCAAAGTGGTTTCTTTTTTTACGGAAGTGGTGTCAATAAATTTAACGGGTGTGGCAAATTCTGATACATCTAAACGCTTCGCCAAATTTTGTGGTAATTGCGTATTTAAAAAATTGATAATGACTTTTCCGTCTTCTTTTTTAGAATTGACGATAGTATTCGGGTTTGCCAACGACACGACAATTCGTCCTTCACCTTTGTCCCCGCGCTTAAAATCAAAACCACTAATCCTCTGTTCTGGAATGAATGCCGCTACCACAGCATTCATAGCTTTAGTCGTTGGGGGCGTGTTCAATTTGGTTATTGGTTTTGTGACTGGTTTAGTAGCAAGAGCGGATTTCGTATCAAGAGCGGATTTCGTATCAAGAGCGGGTGTTAAAGTCAGAAAAACTTTGTTGCCTTCGGTTTTTATATCGAATGGAATCGGCTCAAGTAAATTTAAAATTACACGCACTCGACCATCTGCTTCAATCACATAAGCATTCAAAGCGGGACCTTGATTGATGGGGTAGATTTTTTTCGGCAACCCATTTTTCACACCGGTAAAGTCCAGTACTACTTGCGTCGGATTGTCTGTTTTAAAAACTTTGGGTGCAGCAGCGGTGTCAGACAATTCTATTTGTACCTGTAATCTATCGTTAGATTGCGAGGTAAAGTTAATCGCTGATAACGTTGGCATGGCTGCGTATGTTATAACAGGCAGAAAAAGTAGCAGCCAAGTTATTATTAAGGTATTCAACTTTGAACTTTTTTTCAAAATCATTAACTACTCCGCTAAAGTTAAAGTCGTAGGCTGTTCGACGAAACGCCCTGGTTTATTTGGCATAATTTCGATTATGTCGATTTTATCTTTGTAGATATGAGTGATTATGCCGTCATTTTTCCCGAGATAATTACCAATTTTGACGCGATAAATAGTATTTTCATTTTTGACCAAGCCCCACAAAACGGATTTCATGTTTACCGTGCCAACCATTCTGATGCCGCTAATTGTAAAGGCTTCGAGTGGCTCTTTGATACGACTCGCATCTGGGTGTATTCCGTTGTCAGGCTCTTCTATTTCAACCTCTTGTTCGGCAGCGGTTTTAATTTTTTCGACCGGTTTAAATGGATCGCGTAAATTTTCAGTGAATTTGAAAACAAATGGTTCGACTATTTTGAAGTCAGGCAGCGGTTTAATAGGTGCCTGAGGACTCACTTTAATGCTGGCAATGTAATTCTGCAAATCGCTAAAGTTATGGTTATCGCAACCGGTTAACTGAAGTGTTATAACGATAATCAGTGAAAAACGAATGCGCGAAAATATCGGCGGACTATTTAATATCATTTTGACTATTTCCGTTTTCACGATACGTTTTTACCAAGACGGTCATTAACATGTTACTTTGCTTACTAAGTTTTGTTTTGTCCGCAGGTACAATGGTTAAGTCGTGAATCGTTACAATACGCGGTAAGGATGCTAGACCACTAATAAACGAACACAACTCTTCGTATTTGCCAACTACTTCAAGGTTAATGGGTAATTCGGAATAAAAATCTTGCCGTACAGGCGGAGCTGGCTTAAATAATTTGAATTCCAGACCACTGGCAACACCCGTTTGAGAAATATCAATTAACAATCCAGATATTTCCTCCTCCATTGGCATTTGCTTAATAATCTCAAGTAGTTTTTGTTTAATTTGTTTAATCTGATTTTGATATTCAGGTAAATTTTCTGATTGATTGTGCTTGACAACAAACGTTTTTTTTAATTCAATTTCTTTTTTTTCTGCGACACCTAACGCGGCTAGTTGACCGATTGTATCGTAATAAATCGCGCCACCTGCAACCGCCATGCAACTTAAAGCAATAACACTGATTTTAACCGGCATAGGCCATTCCCATGCAGAATTAAAATTCCAATCGATTTCAGCTAAATTTATTTTTGCTAATTTCATCGTTCTATTTATCCGTTTATTTTACGTCCGGTAAATCACTTTGTTTGGTTCGCAAAGTAAAATCGTTCATTTTTTCTCCGCTAATTCCTTTGTCAGCCGCCAGGTTATCGGGTGTTTTAATGACATCTAAAGATGGGGTTTGTAACCAAGGAGAATCATCAATGCTGCTCATAAAAGCAGACACTAAAGCGTTTGCCTGTGCCTTACCATCAAACACCAAGTTCCTACCTGTGCGTGTCAGTTTAGTTATATATAAACCGTCCGGAGCGATATGTGGAATTTCATTGAATAAATGTACAATCTCGGGTCGAGATCGTTGCAAATTGTGAATCACAGTAATTTTGTTAATTAAGCTAGTTTTTTGTTCGTCAATATTTTTAATATCGATAATTTGCTTATCCAACAAGGCAATTTCATTTTGCAGGATTTTATTACGTTGTTCTTGATAATCTTGTGCATCAGCAATATAAAAATGAATCCCCGCAAAAACAAGCACCGTCGCTACCATCGATGCAATTAGGGCGTTGATAAAATTTTGTTGTTTTTGTTTGCGTAATTCTTCGCGCCAGGGCAATAAATTGATTTTAATCATTCATCAAAACTCCGTAACGCTAATCCACAAGCAATTAGCATTGCTGGGGCATCTTTTCCTAAACTTTTTGGATTGACTCGTGACGACAGCTCCATATTCACAAAGGGATTAGCAACATACGTTGGCACACCTAACGCAGTGGATACCAATTTATCGACACCTAAAATTGACGCACACCCACCAGCAATAATAACGCTGTCAATAGGGCGACTCGCATTCGACGCGACGAAAAATTGTACGGCGCGTTGAATTTGTTGAACCATATTACGTTTAAAAGGTTCAAGCACATAGGCTTCGTAATTATCTGGCAAACCGCCGACTTTTTTTGATATGCCCGCCTCTTCATAAGTTAAGCCATAAGTACGCTGAATGTCTTCAGTAAGTTGTTTGCCACCAAAGTTTTGTTCACGAGTATAAATTGCCCGACCGTTATAAAGAACGTGAAGTGTGGTTAAATTTGCCCCGATTTCAATCACCACAATGGTTTTATTTTCTATCGAATACGGTAACTGATTAGCCAATAACGTGAAGGCATTTTCAATGGCGAACGCTTCAATATCGACAATTTTAGCTTTCAATCCTGCCAATGCTAACGCCATGACACGATCATCTACATTTTCTTTTCGAGAGGCAGCCAACAAAACATTAACACGATTCGAATCAATTTCATTCACACCTTCTACTTCAAAATCAAAATTAACTTCGTCAATACCGTAAGGAATATATTGCTCCGCTTCAATCATGATTTGTTCCACCATTTCACCATCAGTTAAATCGGCGGGTAAGTTGATTAATTTAGTGATGACCGACGAACCACCTACAGCAACAGCAGCTTGTTTTAAATCTGTACCAGAGCGTTCTACCGCTTTTTTAATCGCTTCGCTGATTATTGCAACGTCTGTAATGTGTTTATCGACTACGGCATCGCGCGGTAACGGCGCAACCATATAACTTTCAACTCTATAGTTATCACCGAGTTTACTCAATTCTAATAATTTCACTACCGTCGTCGTAATATCGATACCGAGGACGGTAGTGGGTTTTTTGCCAAACCCAAAAGCATTGAGTTCGAGAGTAAATTTGAGCTTGTTTTTTAACCAATTCATGATTTTTTAAAAGTTAATGGAAATTCATCATTAAACAGACTCGAAACACGCTCAATGCCGCATTGTAAAATGCGGAATGTGACCGAATTTAAGCTAATTTACCGTGACACTGCTTGTATTTTAAACCCGAATCACATGGACATGGATCATTTCGCCCGACACCACCATCAATTAAACTCGTCGGGTTTTCAACAAAAGTAGGTTGTTCTGTATCCGCTAATGCCATTAAATGTTCGCGATCAAGTGATATGGCAGCAACTGGAGATTCCGTTTTCGACACATTTTCAGCGTCAAGCTCTTTTTCAAATTCAGCGACTTCTGTTGGAATTTTAAACAACAAACCCACCACTTCAAACTTAACTGTTTCGAGTAAATTTGTAAACATATCAAAGGCTTCGCGTTTATACTCTTGTTTGGGGTCTTTTTGTGCGTAACCCCGAAAATGAATACCCTGACGCAAATAATCCATCGCCGCCAAATGCTCTTTCCAGTTGTGATCCAACGCGCGTAACATAAACGTTTTCTCAACGTGGCGTAACGTGTCTGCACCTAAAGCCGCTTCTTTTTCTGCGTGATTTTTTTGCAAAATATCAATGATATATTGACGCAAGGTTTCTTCGTGAAGTCTTTTGTTTTCATTCAGCAATTTTTGTACCGCAATTTCAACGCCAAATTCCACTCGTAAATGTTCTTCTAAACCAGCAATATTCCACTGTTCCGCCATTGTTTTGGCGGGAATGTACAGCGTAATCATATTATTGACTACGTCTTCGCGAATCGCCGTCACAATGTCAGAAATATCGTCCGCCGCCATAATATCGCTGCGTTGTGCGTAAATCACTTTACGTTGATCATTCGCCACGTCGTCATACGCTAAAATTTCTTTGCGAATGTTAAAGTTATGCGCTTCCACTTTACGTTGTGCATTTTCAATCGAGCGTGTTACCCAAGGATGTTCAATCGCTTCGCCGTCGCCCATGCCTAATTTTTGCATCATACTAGCAACCCGATCCGACGCGAAAATTCGCATTAAATCGTCTTCCAAGGATAAGAAAAATCGGCTCGAACCGGGATCGCCTTGTCGTCCAGAACGACCCCGCAATTGGTTGTCAATTCGGCGAGATTCGTGGCGTTCAGAGCCGATGACGTGTAATCCACCGCTAGCCACCACAGCATTATGACGGTCTAACCATGCACCGCGTACTTTGTCTTTTGCCGCTTGAGAAACGTCGTCGCCTAATGCCACTAATTCAGCTTCTAAATTACCACCCAACACAATATCGGTACCGCGTCCCGCCATGTTTGTGGCAATGGTGACGGCGAAAGGTTGTCCGGCTTGTTCAATAATATGCGCTTCACGTTCGTGCTGTTTGGCGTTTAAAACTTCGTGTTTAATGCCTTGTGAGAGTAATAAATTCGACACCAATTCGGAATTTTCAATCGACGTGGTTCCTACCAATACGGGTTGTCCACGACTAACGCAATCTTTAATATCGCCTGCCACAGCGTTATATTTTTCAGCGGAAGTTAAAAAGACCACGTCACCCAAATCACGACGAATCATATTGCGATGCGTTGGAATCACAACCACTTCTAAGCCATAAATTTTATTTAATTCAAACGATTCCGTGTCTGCGGTGCCAGTCATGCCGCACAATTTTTCGTATAATCGAAAATAGTTTTGAAAGGTAATCGCCGCGAGAGTTTGATTTTCGTTTTGAATCGGCACGCCTTCTTTGGCTTCAATCGCTTGATGCAAGCCTTCAGACCAACGGCGACCGACCATCGTTCGACCGGTGAATTCGTCGACAATAATGACTTGTTCGTCTTTTACGATGTACTCGACATCACGTCTAAACAACGTGTGAGCGCGTAACGCAGCACTGATGTAGTGCATTAAACGCAAATTCGCCGAATCGTATAAACTCGCGCCTTCCGTGAAAAGTCCATGTTCGACCATCAGGCGTTCGATATTTTCGTGGCCTTCTTCGGTTAAGTGAATTTGCTTGGTTTTTTCATCGACAGAATAATCACCGGCTTCATGCTCTTTCGCTTGTTTTGTCAGCAAGGGTACGATGGCGTTGACTTTGAGATAAATATCGCTGGTGTCGTCCGTCGGACCCGAAATAATTAACGGCGTGCGAGCTTCGTCAATTAAAATCGAATCGACTTCGTCAACCACCGCGAAATGCAAATCACGCTGTACTTTTTGATCCAGCGTAAACGCCATGTTGTCGCGTAAATAGTCGAAACCAAATTCGTTATTGGTTCCGTAAGTAATGTCGCAAGCGTAGGCTGCACGACGTTCGGGCGGTTCCATTTGTGACAAGATTACGCCGGTACTCAACCCTAAAAAATCGTAGAGTTTTTTCATCGTTTCGGAATCACGTTGAGCCAAATAATCGTTGACTGTGACAACGTGAACACCGCGTGCGGGCAAGGCGTTCAAATACGAAGCTAGCGTCGCCATTAACGTTTTACCTTCGCCCGTTTTCATTTCAGCGATTTTACCGCTGTGCAAAATCATGCCGCCGATGAGCTGCACATCAAAATGCCGCATTCCGAAAACCCGCGTTGACGCTTCGCGTACCGTGGCAAAGGCTTCGGGTAAAAGCTGATTTAATTTTTCCCCTTGCGCTAAACGCTCACGAAATTCTTGCGTTTTTGCTTGCAACGCCACGTCAGAAAGTTTTTCGTATTCTAAAGACAGTGCATTGATCTTTTTAACCAAGACAATTTTTTTCTTAATCAGCCTGTCATTGCGGCTACCTACAACTAATTTGACCAGTTTGCCCAGCATACTTTTTCCAATGTGAATTTAGTGAAAATTTAGTAAAAACGTGGAATTATATACTGTCTACGGTATTAGTTACAGCGTAAATCAAATCTATAAACCCGAACGTCGATGTGTATTCCAAAGCGTATTTTTCGCAATGTGTGTGTGATGAAAAACAAAATAACAGATATTCATGTCGTTAATTACGGCACGTTGGCAATTAAAATGGCGCGTTGCGGGGCAGGTAAATTTTCACAGGTCAATGCGGAATTTTCAGGATTTAAAAAATTCTGCAACGAATGAAAACGCATCCAGTAGGTCGTGCGTTGCTCGTCTATCGAAGTCACCGTCACATCGACAACGCGCACATTTTTAAATCCACAGCGAATTAACCAACTCACCAGCGTCGCGCAACTCGGCAAAAACCACACATTTCGCATTTGCGCGTATCGATCTTCAGGCAATAATGCTTCACCCAATTCGCCATCAATCACTAACGTTTCCAAAATCAACTCGCCGCCACTTTTCAAGCTGTCGCGCAATTCAAACAAATGATCCAGCGGCGAACGGCGATGATACAAAACGCCCATCGAAAAAACGGTATCAAAACAGTGTAAATTCGGCGGCAACGCTTCAATTCCCAATGGCAAAACGTCAATCGGCGCGTCACCGTAAAATTGTTTGATAATTTGAAATTGCATCACGTTCAACAACATCGGATCAATGCCAATCACCCGTTTGGCACCCGCCCCCAACATTCGCCAACAGTGATAACCGTTGCCACAACCGACATCTAAAACCAATCGATTGGTCAGCGGTGCAATATGATTTTCTAGCCGTTGCCATTTCCAATCGGAACGCCATTCGGTGTCAATGTGAATTCCAAATAAATCGTAAGGGCCTTTGCGCCACGGACTAAATGCTTGTAATTGCGCTTTCAATTCCTGTTGCAATTCCGGTGAAATTTCCTCCGCGTTGCCCAGTTTCACTGTGTCAGTCGAAATTGAACGAACCAGCGGCACTATTTTTGGCAACTGTTCCCATTGCGTTTGCCAGCGACATAAATCCCCGTGTTTCGTGGTATCGAAAGCGTCGGCGATTTGTGGCGGTAATTGCTCCGCCCAATCTTCGGCATGGGCTTCTTTTAAAGCGTGGTACAAGGCGGAATAGGGCATTATTTAAGCGCGATAAAGGAGGCAAAATTAAAATATTGAAACCACAATTCCGTGCTGCCAAACCCAACGGATTGCAGCCGTTGTTGATGTTGCGCGAAAGTTTCGGAAATTAAAACATTTTCTAACGCAGTGCGTTTTTGGCTGATTTCTAACGCACTGTAACCTTGCGCTTTTTTAAAAGCGTGATGCAAATCAATTTGCAAGGCTTGTTGCCGTTCATCTTCAAACGCGAGTTTTTCGGAAATAATCAACGCGCCATTTGGTAACAAACCGGCGTAAATTTTCGCTAGTAAATTTTCACGGTCTTCAACAGCTAAAAATTGCAGCGTGAAATTTAACACTACGACGGACGCATTTTCAATTTTTACGTCTCGAATATCGGCGCATTGTAATTCGATAATGGTTGAATGGCGCGGTGTTTCTTGTTGGAGCAAATTTTCTAAACGCGCCAACATCGCCGTAGAATTATCGACGGCGATAATTTTACAATTTTCAACGGTGATATTTTGGCGCATCGAAAAAGAAGCCGCTCCGAGCGAACAACCTAAGTCATAACAAATGCTGTGCGGTCGTGCAAAACGTCCCGCCAATAAACCAATCGCTGCGATTATCGTTTGATAACCCGGGACGGAACGTTGAATCATATCGGGGAAAACTTGCGCGACGTTTTCGTCAAAGGCAAAGCCATTAACTTGCCCAAGTGGTTGACTGTAAAGCGAATCTTTAATTGATGTCATTGAAAAGTAGGCTGTGGCGCAAAAATAAAAAATTAAACCTGCGCCGTCGTGAATCGAAGAATTATGAATTTTTTAACGCTTCGGCGTTACGTTTTGCCAAACCGTCAATCACGGCATCGAGCGAGCCTTTGGTTTGGACTTCGTCGCTAAACGTGGTGCGGTAATTGGTCACTAAACTGACACCTTCAATCATAATGTCGTAGGCTTTCCATTCGCCATTTGCTAAATACATTCTGTAATTAACAGCAATAGGTTGAATGCCAGGTTGTAATACTTCCGTTTTGACAACCACTTTGGTTGCGCCTTCTTCCATTTCGCTGGGCAAAAATCGAACCGACCATTCTTTGAATTCGCTAAAAGCGCGTGAATAAGTGCGAACTAGCAACGTTTGAAATTCTTTTTTGAAGCGTTTTTGTTCGTCTGGTGTGGCGGTTTTCCAGGCTTTGCCTAATACTAAAGAGGCGATTTTATCAAAATCAACGTGCGGGTTAATCGCTTGATCGACAAATTGCGTCACTTTGTTGAAATCTTTCAGGAAATTTTGGTCTTGCATGCGTTGTTGCAATTTATCCGATGCTTCAGAAATAGCTTGTTGCGGCTGTGACAATTCAGCTGACATTGCGCGTGTAAACGGCGTTAAACCAAGGCATACAACAAACAAAACAAATAAGGTATAGTGCTTAATTCTCATAAAAAATCTCAAAAATAAATATGAATAATGCGACACATAATAACATTAAATTTCCCGCAATACGCATGAGAAGAATGCGTCGTAGTGATTTTTCGCGCCGCTTGATGCGTGAAAATAGTGTGACAGTTGATGACTTAATTTACCCCATTTTTATTGTTGAAGGCACGCATAAACGTGAAAGTATTTCTTCAATGCCGGGCGTTGAACGATTATCGTTGGATTTGTTAATTGAAGAAGCGCGTGAACTTTATATTTTAGGAATTCCGGCGATTGCCTTGTTTCCGGTTGTATCGGCAGAAAAAAAATCCGACGATGCTGCCGAAGCCTACCATCCAGACGGTTTAGTTCAACGAGCTGTTCGCGCATTGAAACAAGCGGTGCCAGAATTAGGCGTTATTACTGATGTGGCGTTGGATCCTTTTACGTCGCACGGTCAAGACGGTTTGATTAACGCCGAGGGCTATGTTTTAAACGACGAAACGATTGCTGTGTTGGTGAAGCAAGCGTTATCACACGCGAAAGCTGGCGCGGATATTGTCGCGCCATCCGACATGATGGATGGTCGAATTGGTGCTATTCGGCACGCACTAGAAGCGGAAAATTATCCATATACTCGAATTTTGGCGTATTCCGCAAAATATGCGTCCAGTTTTTATGGTCCGTTTCGCGATGCGGTAGGTTCAGCGGGTAATTTAGGCAAAGGGAATAAATTCAGTTATCAAATGGACTGTGCAAATTCAGACGAAGCGTTACGCGAGGTGCGCCTAGATTTAGAAGAAGGTGCAGATATGATTATGGTCAAGCCTGGAATGCCCTATTTAGATATTATCCACCGCGTCAAAACAGAATTTGGTGTGCCGACGTTTGCGTATCAAGTGAGTGGCGAATATGCAATGCTAAAAGCCGCGTCACAAAATGGTTGGCTCGACGAAAAAACCGTAGTTTTAGAATCGTTATTAGCATTTAAACGCGCGGGGAGTGATGCCATTTTGACGTATTACGCAAAAGCGGTGGCGCAATGGTTGCAGGATTAACCCTGTTTCAAACTAGCATAGATAAGGTTCATAGGTTAGAATTAACCCGATTATTTGTGATAATTATTGCGTAAAAGGAGCAAAGCAAATGTGTAATATCGCTTTGAATTACCAATGGATATAAACGATAAAGTTTTTAAACTACTAGAGGAGTTTGCTCCGTGAAAAAAACAAAGCAACTGTTCGCTAGTGCGACGTTAGTTACCCTTGGGTTGCAAAGCGCACACGCGGATTACGCACTTAACTTAATGCAAGGGGTCACGAAAGTCAGTAATGACATTTATGACCTGCACATGCTCATTTTATGGGTGTGTGTATTTATTGGGATTGCCGTTTTCGGTACGATGTTCTACTCGATGTACCATCATCGTAAATCCAGAGGACACCAAGCAGCGAATTTCCATGAAAATACCACCGTCGAAATCATTTGGACAATTATTCCTACAATAATCTTAGTGGCAATGGCAATTCCCGCCACAAAAACCATGATTGAGTTAGATAATGTTCAAAATTCCGATATGTCGATTAAAGTGACTGGCAAACAATGGTATTGGGATTATGAATATCTGGGTACCGGCGTACATTTTGAAAGTCATTTAGATGCGGCAAGTGAAAAAGCGCATCGCGATGGTTCAGATCCGCACGGCGTGCCACATTATTTGTTAAACGTGGATAGACCGTTGGTCGTTCCTGTTGGCAAAAAAATTCGTTTCGTTTTTACCTCTGCTGACGTAATCCATTCTTGGTGGGTACCTGATTTAGGTTGGAAAAAAGATGCAAACCCAGGTTTCATTAACGAAGCATGGACTTCAGTGGATAAACCCGGAACTTATCGTGGTCAATGTACCGAATTATGCGGACGCGATCACGGCTTTATGCCCATCGTGGTTATCGCAATGGAACAAAATGATTACGATAATTGGGTAAAAACTACTTTAGCAAAACAAGAAGAAAAACCTGATTTGAGCGATTTGTCGCGTGAACAGTTAATGGCAAATGGTGCGGCAGTGTATTTGAAAAACTGTGTGTCTTGTCATCAAATTGATGGCGCGGGCGCACCAGGTGATTATCCAGCCTTGCGTGGCAGTGCAAAAGTAAACGCAGGCGTGGATCCATTGATTGGTTTCTTGCAAGCGGGTACCAGCAAAATGCCTTCATTTGCTAAGTTGAAAGACAACGAATTAGCGGCAGTCATTACTTACATTAGAAATGCGCCTGAACTCGGCAATAAAGTTGGCGACGAAATTCAACCCAAAGCTATCACGCCCGTTTATGACGACGATGATAAATAACGGTTTCTCGTCTTTACTCTTTTTTAACTTTTTAATGAGGTAAAAATATGTCTGCTGTAACAGCTGAACATGGACACGATGATCATCACGATGATCACGCGCATGGCCCAGAAAAGGGCTGGTTGCGTTGGATAATTACCACCAACCATAAAGATATTGGTACGTTATATTTGCTGTTTGCGCTGGCGATGTTTTTTGTCGGTGGCGCGATGGCAATGGTTATTCGTGCTGAATTGTTTGAACCTGGAATGCAATTTGTAGATCCAAAATTCTTTAACTCGATGACCACCATGCACGCGCTGGTAATGGTTTTCGGCGCAGTTATGCCAGCGTTTGTGGGTTTGGCAAACTGGATGATTCCAATGATGATTGGTGCGCCTGATATGGCGTTGCCACGCATGAACAACATGAGTTTTTGGTTGTTGGTTTCAGGCGTTTTATTGTTAGCTTCCACGTTATTCATGGAAGGCGGCGCACCTGCTGGCGGTTGGACTTTATATCCACCGTTAGTTTTACAAACAGGTAAAGCCTTACCGTTTGCTATTTTCTCAGTGCATTTGTTGGGTATTTCTTCAATTTTGGGCGCGATTAACATTGTTGCAACCATTTTGAATATGCGTGCGCCGGCGATGCCGTTGATGAAAATGCCGATGTTCGTTTGGACTTGGTTGATTACGGGCTTTTTGTTAATCGCGATTATGCCTGTATTTGCTGGCGCGGTAACGATGTTATTGACTGATAAATTTTTCCACACCAGCTTCTTTGATGCAGCGGGTGGCGGTGATCCTGTGCTTTATCAACATATTTTCTGGTTCTTCGGACATCCAGAAGTGTATGTGATGATTTTGCCAACGTTTGGTGTCGCGTCAACAATTATTCCTGTGTTTGCGCGTAAACCTTTATTTGGTTACAGCTCAATGGTTTATGCGACTGCGTCAATCGCGTTTTTGTCATTCATCGTTTGGGCGCATCACATGTTCACCGTCGGCATGCCTATTGCGGGCGAGCTGTATTTTATGTACGCGACGATGTTAATTGCGATTCCAACGGGCGTAAAAGTCTTTAACTGGACGGCAACGATGTGGAAAGGCGCAATGACATTTGAAACACCGATGTTGTTTTCAATTGCCTTCGTTGTATTGTTCACATTAGGTGGTTTCACTGGTTTGATGATGTCTGTTGCACCAGTCGATTTTCAATATCACGATACCTATTTCATTGTGGCACATTTCCATTACACACTTGTTCCAGCCTCAGTTTTCATTTTGATGGCGGCAGGTTACTTTTGGTTGCCTAAATGGACGGGTCACATGTACAACGAAAAAATCGGACAATTGCATTTCTGGTTGTCTACGATTTCGGTGAACATTTTGTTTTTCCCACAACACTTTTTGGGATTAGCCGGTATGCCACGTCGTATTCCTGATTACGCGATTCAATTTGCGGATTGGAACATGATTTCAAGTATCGGTGGTTTCATTTTCGGCGCGAGCCAATTGTTATTCCTTTGGATTGTGATTGACACAATTAAAGGCGGCACAGGCGAAAAAGTGACCGACGAAGTGTGGGAAGATGCTCATAAACACGGTTTAGAATGGACTTTGCCATCGCCCGTGCCTTATCACACCTTTTCTACGCCACCCACTGTGATTCCTTGCGATCACAATTAAGGTCAAAATGTAGAGGCGTGATTTTCACGTCTCTATTTTGAATCGAGTCGATTATGACGATTAAACAAAAAAATATTCTAACGGCAGTGGTGTTACTCGCTATTGCTACTACGATTTACGTTATGGCAGTCATTCAAGCGATTTCACGATGAACGATGACGTTTCTGTAAAAAATAAAAAGTTGGGGCAAAAATTAGCGATTGCTGCTATTGCCATGTTTGGTTTTGGTTATGCGTTGGTGCCGTTGTATGACGTGTTGTGCGAATGGAAATGGATTGAGCGCGATCGTCCCGATGCGATTAAAGCCATTCCTGAAACGGCTTATACCGTCGATGTGAACCGTAACGTTAACGTGGAATTTATGACTTCGTTAAACGAAAATACACCGATGGTTTTTAGTTCGGAAATGCCGCAATTGCAAGTTCATCCAGGCGAATATCACACGGTTAATTTTTATGCTGAAAATAAGACGAACAAAACGATGGTTGCGCGAGCAATTCCGAGTTTTTCGCCCGCTTTGACTAGCACTTATTTTGAGAAGGTCGAATGTTTTTGTTTTTCGGAACAGACATTTGCCCCGCATGAAAAGAAAACGATGCCGATGCGTTTTGTGGTGAATCCAGCGTTACCGGCGGACTACAAAACGATTACATTGTCCTACACTTTTTTTGATAACACTGAAACAGCCGTAAAAAAATAACAAGGGGAAGTTTATGTCCACAAGTAATGCTACTTATTACATCCCGCACAAAGCGACGTGGCCCGTGCTGGCGACAGCGGGTTTGCTCACGACGTTGGTGGGATTTGCAAATTATCTTAACGGCTCATCGATTGGCTCAACGCTGATGATTGCTGGGCTAGCGATTTTAGTGGTGATGTTGGCAGGTTGGTTCACACTGCAAGCCACCGAAAGTGAAACGGGAATGTACAATCACGGGGTCGGCGTGTCTTATCGCATGGGCATGATGTGGTTTATTTTTTCTGAAATCATGTTTTTCGCCGTGTTTTTCGGCACGTTGTGGTACACCCGCAATTTATCAGTGCCTTGGTTAGGTGGTGAAGGCTCACACGGCGCAACACATGAATTCTTGTGGTCAGGTTTTACCGCCGCGTGGCCAACCAATGGACCTGGAAATGTTGGTGGACATTTTGAACCGATGGGCGCGTTTGGTTTGCCTTTATTGAACACATTGTTGCTGTTAACCAGTGGCGTAACGTGTACTTGGGCGCACCACGGTTTGATTGCTAAAAATCGTAAACAATTGATTCAAGGTTTAGCGGCAACAGTCGGTTTAGGCTTTTTGTTCGTGTTTTGCCAAGCGATTGAATACCACGAAGCATACACCGAAATGGGCTTAACGTTAGGTTCAGGTATTTACGGTTCGACCTTTTTCATGTTGACCGGTTTTCATGGTTTCCACGTTTGCGTGGGTGCCATTATTTTGAGCGTGGTTTTATTCCGTAGCGCGAAAGGTCATTTTACACCCGAAAATCACTTCGCATTTGAAGCAGCTGCTTGGTATTGGCATTTTGTGGACGTGGTTTGGTTAGGTTTGTTTATTTTCGTTTATTTAATGTAAATCGAAAATTTTTTGTAAAAAAGCGTGGTCACAATCGACCACGCTTTTTTTTTGTCAGCGAAGTTAATTCGTTTTAAGTTCGGAGGAAGGCGTGTGAATTCGCGCACCCAAACCGGTCGGTTCGATTACTCCCGTCGCGACTAAAATCACCATAAAAATAAATAACGCGACGGATAAACCAATTCGGAACGTCAACGCTTTGAGCATTTTTTGTGAATCTGCGGTGTCTTTGTGTTTTACTAAGCGAAATAACGCCGAGCCTAAACTGGCGATAATCGCTAAAAATGCAATAATAACAATCGTTTTAATAAACATAAATTTTATCTCGTGAAAAAAGAAAAACCTATTTTCGATGATTTTACGGCGGCAATACAACTTTAAAGGCAACAAAATGAATATAAAATTGAGGTGGGTGTTTGCGTATTTGGGATTTTTTACGTTATTTTTGGGCTTGGGGATTTGGCAAGTTCAACGTGCAGACGATAAACAACAATTTTTAAATCTCGAAGCCAATCGAATCAGCGAATCCGTGCAATTAACAAATGAAACGCCCGATAATTCCGCCCAATTGCGTTATAAAAAAGCGAGCGTCACGGGGCATTACGACACGACGAAACAGTTTTTACTCGACAATCAAATTGAAGCGGGGAAAGCCGGTTATTTTGTGTTCACGCCGTTTAAATTACAAAATAGCCCTAAAGTCATTTTGGTTAATCGCGGCTGGATTCCACTAATTGAACCGCGTGCGACGTTGCCCAATGTTGATTTTCAGTCGAATAACGAAATCACATTGAATGGACGAATTAACAGTTTTCCGAGCGTGGGTTTGAGCTTGACCGGCGCAAATCAACCTTCAAAAACCAATCCAGCAATAGTTGGCGTGATGGACGCGCACGTTTTAGCGACGAATACGGGTTATGAATTGTTTAATTTTCAACTAGAATTAGACGCAAATTCGCCCAATGGTTTTAAACGCGAATGGTCGGCAGCGAAAATTATGCAACCCGAACAACATTTGGGCTACGCGCTACAATGGTTTGGTTTGGCGTTTGTGCTGACAATAATCTTTATTAAATATGGCTTGAAAAAAAATGACTCCCCAACAACGTAAAAATAGACAACTCATTATCGGAATTTTCGCGATGTCGATTATTCCGTTCAGCATCGCGTGGTTTTTGGCAAAAAATCCCGAATTACTGACACCGTCCGCGACCAATCACGGGCAGTTAATCGCGCCCATTATCACCACGGAACGCACGGATTTTCAAGGTTTTGACACATTTTCGCAGGACAATTTAAAAGAATTAGACGCGCATTGGTTAATCGTCAACGTGATTCCGAAAGGCGATTGTGGTGAAATTTGTTTAGACGCAATTTACAAAAGTCGGCAATTGCGTTTGATGTTAAACAAAGAATTAGTGCGAACGCGCCGCGCAGTTTTGGTGCTGGATTCAACCGTTTCGCAAGACTCCGCCGCGAATTGGTGGAAAGAAGACGGCGATTTATTGCGTTTAAAACCGAATGCGGCTGTCATCGAAAAACTCAACCTGCTTTATAATAGACAAATTCCCGAAGGTGCATTATTACTCGTCGATCCGCTCGGCAATTTTATGATGCAATACGCGCCAAATTTTAATCCGTACGACGCGAAAAGTGATTTGATGCACCTTTTAAAAATTTCACAAATTGGTTAGTAGAAAATGTTTAGAAAAATAACAGGATTTAGCATCGTATTATCGTTATTGATGCTGATTGGCGGCGAATGGATGCGCTTATCGCCGATTGATTTTGGTCAATTTACCGCGCTGTATAATTCACTGCCTAAAACCATGCCGATTGTGGTCACGGGACAATTGTTGCTAATCAATGGCTTTTTTTGGTTGTTGTTCGCGCTGTATTTGCGTTTGAATCCGAAAGTGATTTTATCGCCCGAACCGCAAAGCCGTTTGTTTGTGCAAGTTGCGTTGCTGATTTTGTTTATTCAAGTGCTTTTGGGCGATTGGACGACGGCAAATCATGCAGCGGTGGCGTGCCGAGGTTTCCCGCAATGTAACGGAACGTGGTTGCCGGCGTTGAATTATGAAAATGCGCTGAATTTATTTTACGGTTTGCAAAATAATTACAGCGGCGCAGTGGCTTATGACGCGCAAATTACGTTGGCGTGGTTGCATCGTGCGGGCGCGTTATTGTGTTTCGTGATTTTGAGCGGCATCACATTCCAAGCGACTTCCGCGCCGTCGAAAACTTTACGCAGAGCGGGTTTATGGTTGAGTGGTTTGTTATTTTTACAAATCAGCTTGAGTATTCTCACTATTCGATTGGATTTGCCGTGGTGGATGTCGGTGATTCATGCGACGTTGGCGACGTTGTTAATGTTGCCGCTGATTGCGATTCATTTTTACAGCAAATACGATTTTCCATTTTTACCCGAAAGCGAAGCTGAAAAACCAGAATTACCCGTTGCTGAATTTTCCGCTGATTCGTTATACGGGCGTTTAAAATCGCAATTGCAACGCACGCGAACTGGTTTAGGTGGCGTATTTTCAACGTTATCGAAAACGATTAACGAGGATTTACTCGCAGAAATCGAAGCGAATTTGTTAATGGCGGACGTTGGCGTTGAAGCGACGAACGCAATTATTGCGAAATTAAATGAGCGCGTCACTCGTTCAGAATTGAAAGACAGCGTGGCATTGGAAGCGATTTTAAAAGAAGAATTATTAGACATTTTGCGTCCGTGTAGCCTCAATTTAACGATTCCAAAACAAGATAAACCGTTTGTGATTTTGGTGGTCGGCGTAAATGGTGCAGGCAAAACCACCACGATTGGCAAATTGGCGAACCGTTTAAAAATGCAAGGTCACAGCGTCATGTTGGCGGCGGGCGATACGTTCAGAGCCGCAGCGGTTGAACAATTACAAGCGTGGGGCGAGCGCAATCAGATTCACGTTGTCGCGCAACACACCGGTGCAGATTCGGCTTCGGTAATTTATGACGCAATTCAATCGGCGCAAGCGAAAGGCATTGACGTTTTGATTGCGGACACGGCGGGACGTTTGCAAACCAAATCGAATTTGATGGACGAATTGAAAAAAGTAAAACGAATCATGTCGAAACTCGACGACACCGCGCCGCATGAAGTGTTGTTAGTTTTGGATGCGGGAACGGGGCAAAATGCGATTTCGCAAACACGATTATTCAACGAAGCCGTGACATTGACTGGTTTGACGTTGACGAAATTGGACGGCACCGCAAAAGGCGGCATAATTTTCGCGCTGGCAAAACAATTCGGCATTCCGATTCGTTACATTGGTATTGGCGAAAGTATTGAAGATTTGCAAGATTTTGATGCCGAAAAATTTGTTAATGCTTTGTTTATCAAAGATTAAATTATTATGTTGAAATTCGACAATGTGAGTATGCGTTATCCTGAAGTCGGAGACGTGTTGCGGAATGTCAGTTTTCATTTGGAAAAAGGCGAAATTGCGTTTTTAACGGGGCATTCTGGCGCGGGAAAAAGCACGTTATTCAAGCTGATTGCGATGATGTTAGATGGAGAAGAGTATCAGCTACGCGGACAAGTCAATTTCAATAATTACAATTTGAATCATGTAAAGTCTAGCCAAATTCCATTTATTCGTCGCAAAATGGGGTTGATTTTTCAGGATTACAAATTGCTCAACAATCGCACCGTTTTTGATAACGTGGCGTTGCCACTTGTTATTATGGGTTATAACCATAAAGAAATTTCAAGGCGTGTGCGAGCCGCGCTGGATAAAGTGGGTTTGCGCGGAAAAGAAAAGAAATTACCTCTCATGTTGTCAGGTGGTGAGCAGCAGCGTGTGGGTATTGCTAGAGCTTTTGTAAACACGCCACTCATGATATTAGCCGATGAACCGACGGGGAACTTAGATCCCGAATTGTCAGCTGAAATTATGTATTTATTTGAACAATTCCAACAAGTTGGTGTAACAGTTTTGATTGCCTCGCATGATATTTCATTGATTTCAAAACTTCATCATCGAGTATTAACGCTTGATCATGGGCAGCTGATTTCTGATAGCATGCGTTGAAAATTTTTTAACATGAACAGTGAGGCTCTTTATGCAAAATGCTAAACAATTATTAAGTGATGTTTCAGAAAGATTAGAAATTTTTGAAGACACTCAAAAAAAAGCTGGCGAGCGTTTCAACATCTTCAGCATTACCGATATAGAACGCCGCGAAGTTAAGCATTCTGCAATGATTGCAGAATTGTTAAAACCGCAAGGTCGTCATGGGCAAGGTGATAAATTCTTAATTGAATTTCTAAAAATCGTGATGCCAACGCACCCATTTACAGGAATAGAAAAAGAAAAAGCTAAAATTTCGACAGAAAAATCTTTTGCTGGTTTCGGCAAAGTTGATATTTTAATTGTGCTTGATAATCACGCTTTCATTATTGAAAACAAAATTGATGCCCTAGATGGAGATAGACAGCTCGAACGTTACAAAAAAATTCTTGATACTTATTTCAAGGGCAAAACAGGACATTTAATCTATTTAACAAAATATGGTTCTGAGGCGAAGGAGGACAGCCATTGCGGTGTGGATTACCTCCGTATCTCTTACAAAAATCATATTTTAACTTGGTTGAATTCATGTATTGACACACTAAAAATGCCACAAAAAGTTGAATATGCTTTAAAACAATATCAAGACCTTATCAAAAAAATTACAGGACAAAGTATGACACACGAATTGAAAAACGAACTGGTAGAAATTTTGATGCAAGGTGACAATCTCAAATCAGCACAAGAAATTTCAAAAATAATATGGAAAGTACAAGGAAAAATTCTTTTCAATTTTTTTGAAGAACTAAAAACTAAATTTGGGCATGTTTCAGTTTCTGGATTAAATGAATATGACAAAAAAAATTGTGAGCTTTGGTTTCATCCAAAACCGAGGAAAAAACAAAATGACATAGGTTTCTGTTTTAGTTTTGATACAGGTGCTTCCAACATTTTGTTTAGAATTGAAGTAGCAGCGGAGGCATTACATTATGGGATTGTATCGGTTAAAAAAAATGACGACAATGATAAATATGAATATGAATTTATTAGTAATTCAAAAATTTTAGTTCATCCATTTGATAAATTAAGAGATGGAAGAAAATGGGCATCAAAAATACATTTGGTTGAAAACTCTTATTCTGTTTTTAATGATGCAAATTTAATTCGTGGCGAAAACGAAACAAATTTCATAGTAGAAGTGGAAAATGAAATTGATGAGTTGAGAAAAATAGCTGAAATAAAATGACACTACAGTACAAGCCTAAACATAACCAAAATCGCATCATCGAAGCGAAAAAAAATCCTAAACAAACATCGCTGGTCGGTGGTGATTTTTCAGATCGATTACGCGCGTATCGAGATTTGCACGCGCACGCTTTATTTTCGAGTTTGGGACGACTGATTGCCTCTCGATTGAATGCAGCGTTGACGATTATTGTGTTGTCGATTTCGATTTCGTTGGCGTGCGGGTTTTATTTGTTGATTCAAAACGTTCAACAATTAACGTCGGATTTAGAATCCAGCAATCAAATTTCCTTATTTTTGCGTGACGATGTGTCGCTGGCAAGTGCGAATCGCTTGGCGAATGGCATTAAATTAGATCCTAGCGTGCAAGCCGTCAAAGTGATTACTAAAGAACAAGCGTTGAAAGAATTTGAAGATTTTAGTGGTTTTGGTGAAGCGGTGCGAGCGTTAGAAAAAAATCCGTTGCCGATTGTGTTGCAAGTAATTCCCAAAAATTCGCTCGAAGATGGGCAAAATGTCGAAACGCTGGTCGAAAATTTCAAACAAGCGGCGGAAGTTGATTTCGCCCAATTAGACATGCAATGGGTCAAACGGTTGCAGCTGATTATTGAAGTCGGGCAACGTTCGGTGGCGTTGATGGGTATTTTGTTGAGCTTTGCGGTGTTGTTTATTACGGGCAATACGATTCGCTTAGAACTGCACAATCGCCGCGATGAAATTGTCATTGCCAAATTAGTGGGCGCGACGAAT
>SERZ01000040.1_pt1 | contig 68940 bp, 58 predicted proteins | sample 3171461 | NCBI WGS metagenome assembly SERZ01 (sample SAMN06051861, study PRJNA518727) | freshwater metagenome | biome: subpolar coniferous forest; feature: holomictic lake; material: water; isolation source: holomictic Lake 227, 6 m depth | place: Canada: near Kenora, Ontario | collected... | reverse complement strand
AACAATAAACAAGAACTCGACTGCAACGGCAACGGCATCCCAGATTCATGTGACATTGCCAGCGGCAATTCGCGCGATGTAAACGCCAACGGAATTCCTGACGAATGCGAAGCTCCCGCAACCCTCACTCTGACCAACGATGCTGGTGCATGCAACCACGCCGGTGGCTTAGTGAATGTTGATGCGACCTTAAGTGGCGTCATCAGCCCAATTGATTCAGGTCAAATTTACATCTCATGGAATCCGGCTAATTTGAGATTGGACTCCATCACTGCGGGTGATGCGCCGTTTGATCAACTGCCGCTGCACACCATCAACCAATCCGCTGGAACCGCACTGCTTGTGACTTCCATTGCGCTTGGTCAGACACCAGTCAGCGTGATCTCCAAAGTTGTGGCGCGCATGCACTACACCGTGCTTGGTGGAACATGCAACGGAAGTGGAACTGACATTCAGTTCTTCCCCGACGGCACTTTGCCAACTGAGTTCACCGATGGCTTTGGTAGCAAGTTGGTTCCAGCTCTTGTTGCCAGCAGTGGCTTCAAGGTTGACGACACAAGTCCAGTGTTTAGCAATGTTCCTGCGGCGGTTTCGGTGAATGCCGATGCTGGCGAAGGTGCGTTTGCTCGCGTTGCTTTGATTGCACCAACCGCAACTGATGCCTGTGGCGCCGTCACTCAAGCTTCTTCACGAAGCGACGGTGCGGCTATGAACGCCATGTACGCGGTTGGAACAACCACAGTCACCTGGTCGGCGACTGATCTGTGCGGCAATACAAGCACAGCGACCACTAGTGTCACTGTGAAGCCATACAACACCGCTCGCTTCCAAGTGCAATATTTGGGCGTGAATGGTGGCGCTGCGACTCGAAACTTTGTGACCACATTGCGTGGCCCACAAGTTTCACTTCCAAGCACTGTCAATGGCGTAAGCATTGCAAATGGCGCTGGTGAATTCTTTGTCACCAACGCGCCAATTGACAACTACTTCTGCGCAACCGTTGAAGATGCCGCAAGCACGTTGCGTCGTCGCGTTTCTGTGACTGATGCAGGAACTGAATGGAACGTTGTTGTAACGCTTCTATCTGGCGACGTCATCAACGACGAAGTGGTCGATGTTCTTGATTGGGGTGCCTATGTGGTTCGCAATGCAAACGCGGACTTGAACATGGACAACTCCACCAATGCGAGCGATGGTGACATGATCCTTGCCAACTTTGGACAGAAGGGCGATACCGCTTGCGGCAGCAACTTCACGGATTCTCCAGAGCCTGTCACTTCGATTTCTATTGCGGAACTTGTTGATCGCGGCATGGCTGATTTGGTAGCCGCGGATTTGAATAACGACGGCTGGCTTGATATGGCCGATGTTGAATTGAGCCTTCGTTGATGGTGGTTTGAATTTACCTCTACGGGTGTGAGCCCAGATTTGATCTGGGTTCACACTCTCTAAATCATGTTTACCTGTTCAGTGTCCGGTTTTTAATTTTTTTCAAAGGATTTGCAAATGAAAAGTAAGATCAGTTTGATGTTTGTGGCGGCGTGTTCAGCGTTGTGTATCGCTTCTCTTCCAGCGCAAGCTGGCGGTGCAAGCAAAGGTTCAATAGCTTCAACCAAAATTTCCGGCGTGAAAATTGGTTCGACAAGTTCCAGGGGAACAATCATTTCCGCTCCTGCCGATGAAACGCAAGGTCAAGGTTCGACTTCTGATACTTCTGGAAGTCGCGCTCTTGTTCTAAGCACTGATGCAGGCAGCTGCACAGTTCCTGGAAGTACCATTAATGTCACGGCCTCGCTTTCCGGCGTGTACGAAAATGTTGTAGCAGGTCAAATCTGGTTGACATGGGATTCATCCAAGCTCACGCTCAATTCGATCGCGGCTGGCGATGCTCCGTTTGTTGTGAACTACACAATCAATCAATCAGCTGGTACAGCCTTCATTCTTGCTTCAATTACCCCTGGCAGCAATGGCGGTCCTGTTGTGAACGCCAAAGCAGTAGCCAAACTCGCGTTCACCGCGACGGGCGAAAATTGCAGTGGCGCAGGCAATAAAGTGGATTTCTTTCCAGCTGGAACCATGCCAACCATTTTCACAGATGGCTACGGAGCAACTATCTCACCAGCTCTGACGGCTTCAGCCGGCTTCACTGTTGACGGAACCAAGCCAGTGCTTTCTGGTGCGGTCGATGTCACGCAAAATGCAGATGCTGGCGATGGTCCATTCGCAGTAGTCGCGATTACCAAACCAACAGCCAATGACAATTGCGCTGGTGCAACATCCGTTTCAGGCGTGCGCTCGGACAGTCTTGCTTTGACTGCAAAGTATCCAGTTGGAACCACAGTGATCACTTGGAGTTCAACTGATCCTTGCGGCAACACTGGCAAGGCGACTTCCAACATCGTGGTTCGTCCATACAACACAGTGAAGTTCAATGTGACGTATGCAAGCGTATCTGGTGGCGCGGCAACTCGTGGATTTGTGACCTCCATGCGTGGACCACAAATTACTTACCCAACCACCGTGTCTGGTGTAAGCGTTGCGAGTGGCGTTGGTGCATTCTTTGAGAATGATGCGCCAATTGACAATTACTTCTGCGCCACAGTTGAAGATCCCGCAAGCACATTGCGTCGTCAGGCTTCTGTAACTGATGCAGGAACCAATTGGTCAGTGAATGTCACACTACTCTCTGGCGACATCATCAACGATGAACTCGTCGATGTTCTTGACTGGGGTGCCTATGTTGTTCGCAATGCAAACGCGGACTTGAACATGGACAACTCAACCAATGCGACCGATGGCAACATGATCATCGCCAACTTTGGTGCCAAGGGCGACGCCGCTTGCGGTAGTTCCTTCACTGGTTCACATGACCCAATCATGGCGATTTCCGTCAGGGATTTGGTGAGCCAAGGTCTTGTTGAATTGGTTGGAGCCGATCTCAACAACGACGGCTGGCTTGATATGGAAGACGTTCGTATGGGCACCCGCGGTGCTCGTTTGAACCGTGATGGCTGGGTTGATGTTGCGGTAAGCCGCAGCGCCAAGTAAAGCTAGTAAATTGCATTTAAAGGGACGGTCACCAGTTCATTCTGGTGACCGTCTTCTTTTTTAGGCATAAATTTACAAGTGAAAGCCGGTGATTTAGCCATACACGCGCAAGGCTTTGATCCATTTGTTCAAACACGCGCGGCGCTCTGACAAATCAGTTGGCAAAGCAAGTGGCCTGCCACGCGCGTCAAAGATCACGCCCAGCGGGCCGCCGCGAACTTTGCGCGTGATGGGCTTGCCTGGACCGGCGCCAAAATCAAATCCGCGCTCGGGGCGAACTTCTATGTCCGCCTCCGCGCCTGGCGAAAGCGCAACTTGCGCAATGTCGCCGCACAGAAGCGCGCCACTGGCGTCGGAATCTTTGTGTTGCGTGCCGACCGAATTGTTTGAAACAGTCCCCTGCTGCGCATCGCCAGCTTTGGTGATCTTCATGGTCCACGCAAAGCACGGCTTGGACATTTTTCCCTGCCCCTTGGCGCTGACCGCGCTACCCAACACGATCAAGCAATCCTTCTCCACGACTTCAAGCGCGGCTTGCGCATGCACACTTGCGAACACGCCCAAGTGCGGCATCATGAAAATGCTGTCCTTGGCCAACTCGGTGAAACCTTCGGGCTCGAAACTATCCAGCAACATTGCGGCGGTTTGCTCAAGACGCGGCGCGTGACTGAGCACGCCGCCGGACGCCACCAGCAAATCCATGCGCATGCGGTCAACAAGGCTGGCGCCCGCGTCTTGCTGCGTAAAGACATCGCCCACGGTGCGCTGCTGCTGCACGCCTTTGAGATTTGTGGCGAACGAGCGATGCTGTACAAACGCAAGTCGCAGCGCCTCGCGCGCCACGGCTTGCTCAAAGATGAGCGCCTCCAGCGTTTGCGGAATGGTGGTTGGCCGCACCATTTTATTTTTCACGCGGTTGCGAAGTTCGCGCTCATCCATGTCCACGTGCACCCATCGCAACACATTGTCCATGCCGGCCTCGGCGCACACATTTGAAATGGAATAACTCATTCCCAAATTCGCGCTGACCGTGCGATTGAACACGCCGTCGTACACGCTGAACACATCCGTAGTTGCGCCACCAATATCAACGCACACCGCGTTCATGCCGCGACGCTTTGCAATGTCCTGCAGAATGTCGCCCACGGCGCCAGGCGTTGGCATGATGGGCGCGTCAGACCAACTGATCAGGCGGTCGTAGCCGGGTGCGTGCGCCATGACGTGCTCTAGAAAGACATCGTGAATTTTCTCGCGCGCGGGTCCTAGATTTTCTCTTTCTAAAGTTGGTCGAAGATTTTCAACAACGGACAAGTCAAAACCTGGCGCGTCAAACACTTTGCGAATAGCGGTCACGGCTTCGCGATTTCCAGCATAAATCAGCGGTAATTTGTACTCGCCACCAAATCGCGGGCGCGGCTTGGCGGGCGCGATCAGTTCCGCAATTTCAACAACTTTGCGCTGGTCGCCGCCGTCGGTGCCACCAGAAATCAACACCATGTCGGGGCGCAGTTCGCGGATGCGCTGAATCTGCTCATGCGGCTTGCGGCGATCATTGCCCGCGATGGTGTCCATGACAATCGCACCCGCGCCCAAAGCCGCACGCTTGGCGCTTTCGGCGGTCATTTCTTTCACCACGCCAGCCACCATCATTTGCAAACCACCACCTGCGCTTGATGTGCTGACATACGCGTCGCAACCGATTGGATCGGTGAGCGAAGTGCGGCGAATTATTTTTCCATCATCATCGATCAGGCGGCGGCCAGAAAGTTCTTGCAACTCCATCACGGCGTTGGTCACGCCCATGGTCACGTCGGCGAGCGGTTCTTCAACAGTGGTTGGCGCCTCGCCGCGAAAAGTTTGGCGCCAGTGCCCATCTTTTTTTTCCAACATGATGGCTTTGGTGGTGGTGCTGCCGCAATCCGTGGCCACCACAATTTCAAGAGTGTCTTTGTTCAAGCTGCTCTGATTTTTTGCGGCGTCGCTCATGTTGATTGGCAAGCCTACACGCAGCGCGGTGGAATTTGATCAATTCCGTTTCATGTTTCAGATGGGACAGATTTTGAAACTGCCAAGGAATATTGGGGAGGCTAGCTTTGTCTGAGCAAAAACCATGGCGTTTAGGCTTTGATTCAGATGGTGGCCATTGGCGATGAATTGCTTTCACACTGACGGCTGTGATGGCGGCGCTGGCGGCGAATTGTTTTTGCTGGCGTGCATTTTTCCCTCACGCTGAGTTTCCATTTCGTCCATGCGCTGCAACATCCATGCAATTGCTCCGCGTTTATCCAAATAATCCGCAACTTCTTTCCACGCGTTTTGATCAAGAAGAATTCCTGCGAAGGGCGAAAGCGCTTGCATGCCTTGCCCCGTCAACACGCCAAGAGGACGCCAACTTTCCAGAAAAATTCCCGCTGGTTGCGCCATGCCGCGCTCCACAATTTTAGAAAGCAATTTTTCGACCACCACTCGCTGCGTGTCGGTGGGTTCGGCTGGACCAGGCGCGTCCACCGCAAAGGCGTGGCGAATTTTTTCGCGCCACGACATGGATGCCTTTGTATTGAACTTGTCACTCATGATGAAACTGTATCCGTGGCCACGACTTGCTTGCATTGCATACACAACTGCTCAATGGCTTGCTTGCGTACTTGCGTGAACTGGCTTCGGCCAAGTGGAACGACCAAGCGCATTTGCCGCGACCGTCGTGCGCCGTGCTGAATCAACAACAACGCGTCGCCGCCATCCTTACACACCTGAATTGAATCCCATTGCATGCCGCGCACGCGCAGCGGTTCACGCACAATTATTTTTGTATCGCTCAACGCAACATCGGTTGGCAAAAAGAAGCCGATCAAAGCCAAAAACATGCCCATAAGAGCCAAGCTGCCCCACATCCAATCGCCCGTGGCAAGCAATACCGCTCCAGCGAGCAGCATGATGATCACGCACGCCACCAAGCCTGTGAATGGCCGATCACGCGCAGGCCAACAGCGCCACTGCTGAGGCAAGGATTTTGTAGATGAGTCCAGAATGTGGCTCATTGCGCCTCGCAATGAAATTGAACCACAAAAACTATTTGTATTTCGTGGAGTCGCTTCTGCATAAACAAATGCTAATGCCATGCCAGAAAAAAGTATTTTTAGAAATTCAATCAGAAAAAGAGTCACGAAAAAAATATTTAAAAATATTCAAGTATTCCATATCAAATTTTTAAAAATTGCTGAGAAATAAAAAATAAAAATATTCCAAAAAATCCGACATTGCCTCTTGAAATTGCTTTCATTGAACAAGGGCATCTGTTTACGATGAACTCATGCAAATCCACCTCCGACAGACATTCAAACTCTGCGTGATTGGGCTGCTGGCTAGTTGTCAAAGCGCCTGGAAGACCACCCTGCTTATGCCGCCGCCACCCGATGCGATCGCGGTGAGCAACGACAAATTGAACGTGGCGCTTTTGAAAGCCGGAAATAATGAATGGCAAATCGAGCGCTTTCTGAATAACGCGGCTCAAAGTCATGACGATGAAAAATTGGCCGCCGCGCGATGGCTTGTGGCCAATATGCCGGGGCAAGGATTTGCGCGCTATGAACTTGTGGACAAGGACAAGAAGGTCATTCCATTTGATCCGATTGCATGCGGAACATTGGCGCAGGCGCAAACCGTTCTCGAAGCGCTGGAAAAAGAACACGGCGAACTTGATTTCAAAGTGACGCAATTCATAGAGGATCTCAGCGTGGCGCAAGCGGATTTTCTCACCGCCAATCTGGATCAAAGTCTGCAAGCCTGGCGCACAAATCCTTGGTGCAAAGACATGTCGTTTCAAACTTTTTGTGAGCGCGTGCTGCCCTATCGCGGCACCAATGAACCGCTGTGTGCGTGGCGCGAAGATGTTCTGTCGCGCTTGGCGCCACTGCGTGAGCATTGGATCAGTGAGAATTCGCCGTCGCAATCCGTTGGCCAAAGCGCTATGGCGGCCGCAACCGCTTGGGTTGCGTTCAAAGATATTTACTACATGCACCCGCAGGATCAAAGTTGGAGCGAAATGTGCCTAAGCAAGGCGGGTCGCTGCGAGGACATCAGCAATGTCACCAGTTTTGCGCTGCACGCGGCGGGCGTTGCGGCCGCGAGTGATTATGTTCCCGCGTGGGCCGACCGCGACAACAATCACACATGGGATGTGTTGCTTGATGGAAATGGAAAAGGTTCCACTGGACTTTTCAATCGCACACTGAAGGTGTACCGCAAGAATTTTTCGCCACAACCCGACGCGCTTGGTAGCACGCGCGCCAAGGACGAACCCGCCGCGCCAGGTTGGCTTCGTGGCGACACATATTCGGATGTGACGGATCAATATGGCGCCACGGTTGAACTTGATCGCACGCTTGAAGCCGCTCCTGCGGGTCATCGCTTTGCATATTTGTGCGTGTTCAACGGTGGCGATTGGACGCCGCTTGCATGGAGCCAGGTGAACACCGAAGGGAAGGCGCACTTTTCTAAATTACGCACAAATGTGCTGGCTTTACCTGCATATTTTGTGGATGGCAAAGTGAAGCCCGCGGGTCCGCCGGTTCTTGTGCGTGAGAAAAATGAACATTCATGGCTTGATGGCGCGCCCGAAAGCGAGCCTGCGGAGAAAAAAGAAATTGAAATTGAAATTGCCGCGGTGCGACCCGACACGCCCGATCACGACACGCAGATCACGCGTCCTCGCTTGCCCGTGAAAGCCGGCGCGGAGTACACGCTTCAATCATGGTGCAATGGCGCATGGAAAGAAGTTGGCAAGGCCGCCGCGCCCGCGGATGGCAGCGCGGTTGCGTTTGCGCATGTTCCAGCAAATCAATTGTTGTGGCTAACCACGCCCGACGGAAAAAAACTTGAGCGCCCATTCACAGTTGAAAATGGCAAGCAAGTTTTTTGGTGATGCATTGATTCACAATCTGCATTCGCGCCAGTGAAGATCCATCTTCATTGACGCACGAAAATTGTCATTGCACTTTAAGTTTGCCATTCATCATGCGCCAGTGACCTGGGTAGGTACACACCAACGGATACGTGCCCGCCTTGGCGGGAGCAATGAACCACAACACGCCAGTTGTGTTTGGAGCAGTTAAACCCATGATTTCAAGCACTTTTGGTGAGTCGGGAACATATTGACGCTGCTTGCCGATGGCGCCTTCGCCAAGTTTGTCGGCGGCCACGCCAATTTCACTCAGCGATCCTGGACTGCACACCAGCATGTTGTGCTGCATGGAATCTGGATTGACCATTTCAATGGCAACGATTGCGTTTGGGGCGACAGCAAATTCCTTTGGGTCCCACGCCATCTTTCCTGGCACGGTTGTGGTCTTCAACATCACGGGCTTCCAAGCGGCAGCCGCCGCGGGGCGATCAGTTTCTGGCAAGGCAAAGATGGCGCGAATGCACGCGGCTTTCACAAATCGACTTGTTGATAGATGTGGTGAATCTTTTACCGCATCGGTGGAGGAGTCTTTGATGGAATCTTGCGCCTTGCTCAAAAGGGTTGGTGCCAGCGCCTTTAAATCCGCTGCGGGCTGCGCCGCAAGAATCGCTGCAAGATCGTTGCGCGCAAGACAAGCGTCGCATGCTTCAATTTCTGTCAGCGTGGCCGCAGCAACTGTGATGGATGCGCTCTTGGCTTTTGCGTTCAGTGCAACCAAGCGATCACTTTGCGCAACGCCCGCATCACGCAGCGGATTTGGAGCTTCGGCGACGCCTTGTGCGCTGGCGATCGCGGTGAAAATCATGAAGGAGGAAAAGATACATACGAATTGAGCACATTTCATCGACTCACAATATCCGACTTAACCCCTCCACGAAATAGCATGTCATTTGATCCATGCAGATTGGCATTTTTTTCAGTCATTCTTACAACATAAGAATGGAATTTATAAAATCGAAAAATTGTAAATTTTTCTAACAGCCCAACGCCTCTTTCACCCCTACTCTTTCAATTCATGTCCACATCAATGCCAACAAATCAAAGCCCCGCGAATGGGCAACTTGATGCGCAGCAACCCGCCTGGTCCTCGGCTTGCGCCGTGAAGTTCCAGCACCGCGTGTGGTGGAGTGATCATGTACTTGCGCCTGGAAACGCGGCGTTTGCAGCGGCACTTACTGGCGTGCACGGGCATTGCGTGGCCTTTATTGATTCTGGCGTTGCGCAAAGTTGGCCAAACTTGCAGCATCAACTCGCTGACGCTTTTGCGGCGTTGCAAACAACACCGCTGAAGAGCGCGCCGAACACCGCGCATGCAGAAACAAATTCGCAATTGCAACACGGCGCTGTCGCGGAAACCGCGCCAACGTTGCTTCCATCGCTGGCGCATGTCGAAATTATTCCGGGTGGTGAAGCATGCAAAGACGGATTGAAGTTTGCGGAGCGCGTGGCCAAAATTTGCTTTGATCACGGTGTGAATCGCCACGGAGCGGTCATTGCCATTGGTGGCGGCGCCGTTCTAGACGCGGTTGGTTTTGGAGCGGCCATTGCCCACCGCGGCGTGCGCATGATTCGTATTCCAACCACCACGCTTGCGCAAGATGATTCCGCCATGGGCGTGAAATGTGGCGTGAACATGTACGGCCAGAAAAACGCGCTGGGTTGCTTCACTTCACCGTGGGCGATTTTGTGCGACGAACATTTTCTTTCCACGCTCCCTGTTGAACATTGGTTGGGCGGCTTCAGCGAAGTGGTGAAAATTGCGCTGCTCAAAGACGCGCCGCTGTTTGAGCAACTTGAAACGTGCGCCAAAAGTATTATTTCGCGTGACATGCAATTAGCCGCGCCCATTTTGCGGCGCAGCGCGTGGCTGCATCGCGAACATATTTTAAATGGTGGCGATCCATTTGAAGTTGGCTCCGCGCGTCCGCTTGATCACGGACATTGGAGCGCGCACCGTTTGGAGGTGCTCAGTCAATTCGCCGTGCCACATGGCCAAGCCGTCAGCATTGGCATTGCGCTTGACGCGTGCCTGGCTGTTGAAATGCGTTTGTTGGATGCGTCCGTGGCCAAGCGAATTCTTCGGCTTCTTCAGTCGCTGCAACTTCCAATTTGGCATCCAATTCTGCAAGCGGACAATGAACTCTTCGCGGGCCTTGAGCAATTTCGCCAGCATTTAGGCGGTCATTTCGCTATTCCGCTTCTCAACGCCATCGGCTCTTCCCGTGAGGTCACGCGCATCAGCGCGGAAGATTTACGAAAATCCATCATCACTCTTCGTACACTTGCCTCATGACCACGCCCGCAGGCAAGCCGCCGCTTGATCGCAAAACATTGATCGATCTTGGTTTCATTGACGCGCGCGCGAAAGTTCTTGATATCGCCGCATTTCTTGATCGACTTGATCGCGCGTCTGTCGTCGATGCGCCCACGGACTTTCGCGTAGACGCCATTCGATCAGCGCTTGAAATTGCGCGTGATGCTTCGCCCGCTCGCGCCGAACGCATTCTGAAATATTGGAGTGATCCAACCACGCAACCAGTCGACCACGCCGACGGCAAAGCCGCGCGTGGGGCGCACCCGCCACACACTTCCTAAAACAACAGCATGTATATCGATCCACACATTCACATGGTCAGTCGCACAACGGACGACTACGCGCGCATGGCCACCGCGGGTTGTGTGGCCGTGACCGAGCCCGCATTTTGGGCGGGCTTTGATCGCAGCAGCGCCGCTGGATTTCATGATTATTTCCGCCAACTCACCGAAAGCGAGCCGCGCCGCGCCGCCGCGTACGGTATTGCGCACCACGCGTGGATTTGCATCAATCCCAAAGAAGCGGAAGACCACGGCTTTGCGCGCGAAGTGATGAGCATGATTCCCGAGTTCTTGTCGCGGCCAAATGTGCTTGGTGTTGGCGAGATTGGTTTGAATCGCAACAGCAAAACGGAGCTGACGGTCTTTGAGGAGCATTTGGAAATTGCCGCGCGACACCATTCACTGGTTCTCATTCATACGCCGCACTTGGAGGACAAACTGAAAGGCACGCGCCTTATTTTGGATGCCATTGCCGCGCATGGAAAAATAAATCCCGCGCGTATTTTGGTTGACCATGTTGAAGAGCACACAGTGCGCATGGTGCTTGATCGCGGAATGTGGGCGGGCATGACGCTGTATCCCGACACCAAGTGCACCGCGGCGCGCGCCGTTGACATTATGGAAATGCATGGAACCGAACGCATTTGGATGAATTCCGCGGGGGATTGGGGACATAGCGATCCGCTTGCGGTTCCCAAGGCTGTTGTCACCATGCGCGCGCGCGGGCACACGGCGGCGGACATTCACAAGATCAGCTTTGGAAATCCGCTTGCATTCCTCTCGCAAAGCGGCAATTTCAGCGTGAATGCGCCAAGGCCAACGATCGCATGAACAATAAATCCACTGCAGTAATTCTTTTTGCACGTGGACACATTCAAGACGCCATGCAAGCGCGCGCACAAATTTCATGACCACACTCACACACGCACATCCAGTCAACCCGCGCAAGTGGCTCACGCTGTTCGCCATGACCGGAAGTTTGTGCATGATTCTTCTTGACACCACGGTGGTTGGTGTTGCGTTGCCCGCGATTCAAAGTGACTTGGGTATCACGCCGCTTCAGTTGCAGTGGGTCATTAACGCATACGTGCTTGTACTTGCCAGCTTCGTTGCGGTGGGTGGCCGCGCCGCCGACGCGTTTGGACGCGTTCCAGTTTTTGTTGTGGGCGTCATTCTGTTCGCAATGTCTAGCGCGTGGTGTGGATTCGCCAGCAGTGGCTTTCAACTTGTCGCGGCGCGCGTCTTGCAAGGTCTTGGCGCGGCGATTATGCAACCCGCAAGCGCCAGCCTGGTTGTGAACAGTTTCGCGCCCGGCGAGCGCGGCAAAGCAATGGCTGTTTATGCGGGAATTCCCATGCTTTTTCTTGCCGCAGGTCCGGTGATTGGCGGCGCCATAACGCAGTACGCCAACTGGCGCTGGAACTTCTGGCTCAATATTCCAATCGCCTTGGCGTCCATTGCGCTCACATGGATTGCTCGACCAGTTGATGTGCGCGCACCCAAACGTGGAAATGATTTTGTGGGCGCGATTCTTCTTCTAACAAGTCTTCCGCTTTTTGTGTGGGGACTGATGGAGGGCAGCGAGCGCGGTTGGAATAATCCCGCCATTGCCACGGCCATTCTGGCCGGCGTCATTCTCCTGCCAACATTTGTGTGGTGGGAACACAACCATCCATCGCCATTATTGGCGGTGAACTTATTCGCCGATCGCGCCATTGCAATTGACGCATCTATTTTATTCGCAACACAATTCGCCATGACGGGCTTGGTGATTTACGGAAGTATTTACGCGCAAGGTGTTTTGCTATTTGATCCGCTCAAAGCCGGCGCAAGTTTATTGCCCATGTTGGCGCCCATCATTGTTGTGATTCATTTCGCGGGGCGCTTATACGACCGCGTGGGTGTGCGAAAACCAGCCATTATTGGCACGTTTTTGTGCGTCATTGGAATGTCAGTGCAAGCCATTGCGGCTTCGCTTGCAAATTATCCACTGCTGGCCACGGGCATGCTTGTCCTTGGAACCGGAATTGGTTTTGTCATGAGTCCGGTGAACACGGATTCCATGAGCCGCGTTGCGCCTGCGCAGCGCGGACAAGTGAGCGGCCTGGTGCAAACACTGCGGCAAATTGGCGGCTCTCTTGGCGTGGCCGTTGTGGGCTCCGCCATTCTCTTGTCGCATAATTCCGAAATTGAACAACGCATAGGGCAAGTCCTGCCGCAAGAACAACGCGCGCCAGCGCGCGAACTTTTGCAACAAGCGTCCAGGGGAAATCACGCCGCTATTGCCCAGCTTGCGGCCAACACTCAACTGCAAGTGATTGAGCGTGAAGTATTGGCCAGCAGCGTCGCAAAGGGTTGGTGGATTTGCACAGCAACATTGGTTGTCGCATTTATTGCGGCAACAAGGCTGCGTTCCATGGCACATACACCGCACCTTTCCAACGCGCATACACCTTCCGTGTAAACGCGCTGCAAACCACGCCCAATTTTTCAAGCACGCCCGCATGCCAACTGCGTAAACTGCTTCAATGACGCGGCCAATCATTGGAATTTCATGCAATGTGAAAGAAGAAAATGGGAAAACTTTTTTCATCTTGCATAACGCCTATGTCAATAGCGTCACGGAAGCCGGCGGCCTTCCGTTGTTAATTCCGCACAATCCAGAACTCGCAGCGCACACGCTTGACGCGCTTGACGGCGTGTTGCTCACTGGTGGCGACGATATTGATGTGCGCGATTTCGGTCAAACACTTCACGCCAAGGCGGACCTCATGCCATCACTTCGTCAACGTAGCGAGTTTGCGATTTTACGCGCGCTTGATGAACGTCCCTCTCTTCCCGTGCTTGGAATTTGTCTTGGCATGCAACTCATGGGTGTGCATCACGGTTGTCCCCTCATTCAACATTTGCACGATGTCATTGCCGACGGTGACCGACATGTTGGAAATAAAGTTCACGCCATCCATGGCGCCATCGGCTCGGGTCCGGTGACCAGCAGCCATCACCAAGCGCTTGCAAGCGCGGGTCCATTTGAAACGCTCGCGCTCAGCGACGACGGAGTGCTGGAAGCCATTCGTCTTCCAACGCGCGCCTTCTATATAGGTGTGCAATGGCATCCAGAGCGGACGTCGGACGCGCATCTCGGTCTTGGCATAATCAAAAAACTCATTCTTGCCGCACAAAAATAGATGATTTCAAATTTCAACTCCACCTTTTATCAAAACGCAACCACTGCTACGATTTCAATCTAGGAGACACCCATGTCAATCGCAACGCTCGTTTCAATTTTAGTTTCATTCAACGCACTCTCTATGGATGATGCGAAACAAGCCCCCAATGTGGAAAAGAAAATATTGATTGCCAACTCGCAGGCGCCCGCCTTGAGCGCGGATACGTGGGTCAAGGGCGAGGAAGTGAAAGCCTTTGATCCAGACAAGGTCTATGTGATTGAATTTTGGGCGACATGGTGCGTGCCATGTCTGAAGACAATTCCGAACCTGACCAAGTTGCAAAAAGAAAATCCAAAGGACTTGGTTGTGATTGGTGTCGCAGCTTCTGAAAAGCCACAAATGAAAAAAGAGACATCGACTCCTTCCAAAGACAAGCCCGCGGACAAATCCACCGACCCCACTGATACCAAAGCCGTTGAGGAAGCCATGTTGGCGAATGTGAAAACCTTTGTGACTCAGCAAGGCGAGAAGATGGATTACCGCGTGGTGTTTGACGGCGACGGGTCCATGAGCCGCGAATGGATGCAGGCGGCAAAACAACGAACTATTCCTACCGCATTTATCATTGCAAAAGGCGGGAAAATTGCATGGATTGGCCCCGCGAATCAAATTGAAAAACCACTGGCAATTGCGCTGGGAAATAAAATTCCAGGATCAGAAAAGAAAAAATCAGCGAAGGTTCCTGGCGGTGTAAGAGGCGCAACCGCGGCGGGAGAAACCGCCCCACCACCAAATAAAGCGGCCGAGTAATTATCCGTCTTCCCTTGAGCGAATGAAATTTCAATGACATCAATTGGCTACTGCGCAAATGTGCATCCAGGACGCAACCTTGCGCAACTGCGTGAGTCGCTTGCGGGACCCATGGCGCGCGTGGCGCGAGGTTTGTCTCAACCAACGCTTCCAGTTTCACTTTGGCTTTCAGCCGAAACAATTCGTGAACTTTCCGATCAGCCTTCTTTAGCGGAGAGCCTGCGTGACGAAGCGCACGACTTTGGAATTTCATTCGTGGCCATCAACGCGTTTCCCTACGGCAACTTCCATGCGCAGCGCGTGAAGCACGCGGTGTATGAACCCAACTGGACCGACGGCCGCCGCGCGCACTACACCCTGGCCGTGGCGGAACTGCTTCCACTCTTGGTTGCCGACGGTACCCAACACACCAGCATCAGCACATTGCCACTGGGTTGGCGCGCAACTTTTTCCGCAAGTGGCAGCGGCGCGTCCGTTGGAATTGCGTCCGCGGCGCTTGAGCACATCGCATCGCGCCTGCATGCAATTGAGCAAACCAGCGGCTTGCACATCACGCTTGATATTGAGCCTGAGCCCGGTTGCGCCATTGAAACAAGCGAGGAACTTGTCGGATTTTTCGCGCACTGTCTTCCCACCACCACGCGTACGGCCGTCAACTTACGCCGTTACATCGGCGCATGCGTTGATGTTTGTCACGGCGCCGTGATGGGTGAACCGCCCCATGAATTTTTTGAGCGCTGCGCGAAAGCCGGCGTCGCCATCAATCGAGTGCAACTCTCGAGCGCCATCAAAGGCACCAACTCGGAGCACGACCTTGCGGCGCTGGCGCAATTCAACGAGCCGCGCTACTTGCATCAAGTGGTGACTGGCTTTGGCGCATCGCGGCGACTGTGGGACGACATTCCAAATTTCCTTGCCGACACAAACATTGGTCATGGTGACAACCCTGCGCCTACGTCCACCACAAAAAAAATCGGCGACACTTTTTCACCAACTCTGGCCAACACCGCGCTGCATCATCTCACCAACTCCACCACACAAGAATGGCGCTGTCATTGGCACGTTCCCATTCATCACGCCATGATCAATGGACTTGAAACAACTTCAAGCGCCATCACTGGCACGCTTGATGCCGTTTTGCGCCTGCCAAACGCGCCGCTGATTGAAGTGGAAACATACGCGTGGACGCAACTTCCACACCTGGACCACGTTTCAAGCGAAGGTGAGGTTGAGCAGGGAATTGTGCAGGAAATCCGCTACGCTCAAACGTGCGCGGCGGCCGCACAAGCCGCTAGCGATCTTGCATGAGCAACCAAACAACCCCATCTCCCGCCGCTTCCGCCGCCATAAACGGTCGCAATAGTTTCGGCGCGTTCATGAAACTTTTCCGTATTTCAAACTCGCCCACCGTGGTGTCAAACTCGCTTGTGGGCGCGGCGGTGGCAACAGCGGTCGCGCCGGGATCATTTGCAAACACCACACAGGTTGCCGTTGTGACCGCAGGCGTTGTCATGATCTACATCGCGGGCATGGCCATCAATGATTATTTTGATCAAGTGGTCGATGGACACGAGCGACCAACACGCCCAATTCCAGCGGGACAAATTTCGCCCATGACCGCGCTGATGTGCGGAATGATATTGCTTGTTGCAGGCATGGCGGCATGCGCGTTTGTGTCGCTTGATGTTTTGCCGTGGGTCATGCTGCTTGCAAGCGCGGTGCTTGCGTACAACATGTTGCATCTTGCAAAATTTGTCGGACCGCTGCTCATGGGCGTGTGTCGCGCGCTTGTTCCCGTGATTGCGGCAATCGCGTTGTCGCCTATTCAAACTCCCGCCTGGAACATTCTTGTGTTCTTCGCAATCCCACTTGGACTTGCGGGAGCCAGTATTTCACTTGTCGCGCGCAATGAAATGTCGACAAGCCACGCATCACCTGCCGCACAATCCGCGCGAACCATGATCGCCACCGCGCTCATGGGCCTTGCCGCGCTTGCGCCACTTGGTGCAATTGCAACGCGCACTGTGGAGCCCATGTCCTACTTCATGACGCTCACCTATGTCATTTCCCTGGCGCTGGTTGGAATTTCTATTTTCCGCGGACTCGTTCTGCTGGGCCATCCATACGCCGCGTTCAAAGGAGTCATGCGATGGATCGCGGCGCTTTCGCTTATGGACGCGGCAAGTCTTTGCATTTTAAATCAACCCGTGTTGGCCTACGCGTCCATTGGTTGCTTTATTCTTGCGACACTTCTTCAACGTCGCGTCGCGGGAAGTTAATTCACCACACGGGGCAACGTCTTTTGCCACACATAATTCACGCACACTGGTTCGACTGCTCATTCATATTTCATCTTTCCGCAATACTTCTTTCGCAGATGTTTCCGTACTCTTATACATATGCCTTCCGCTCCTTCAACCGATCACGCCTCTGGTTGCGCGCGCACTGTCGTGATCAATGTGGTTGGGCTTTCGGCGCGCCACATTGGAGTGAACACGCCGCGTCTGCGTGAACTTGCGCGTTCTCTTGGCGGTGCGCGTCCGCTGCGGCCAGATTTTCCCGCCGTCACCTGCACTTCGCAATCCAGTATGTTGACTGGGCGTGCGCCGCATGAACACGGAGTGGTGGCCAATGGCTGGTTTGATCGCGAACAAGGCGAGGCGCGTTTATGGCGCCAATCCAACGCGCTTGTGAGCGGCGAAAAAGTGTGGGACAAAGCCAAGGCGCGCAATCCGAAATGCACAACGGCGAATTTATTTTGGTGGTTCAACATGAATTCCAGTTGCGACTTCACGGTCACGCCGCGTCCCATTTACGCGCACAATGGCCGCAAAATTCCAGATATTTCCACGCAGCCTGATGCGCTGCGTGACTCGCTGCAAAATAATCTTGGCGCATTTCCACTGTTTGATTTCTGGGGTCCGCGCGCGGGCATTCGCTCAAGCGACTGGATCGCTCGCGCCGCAATGCAGGTCATGCGCGAGCACGATCCCGCACTGACACTGATTTATATTCCGCACCTTGACTATGTGCTGCAACGCGAAGGTCCCAACTCTCCCGCGCTTGCGGCGGAGCTTCGCGAAGTGGATCGCATTGTTGGCGGCTTGCTTAATGCGTGTGTCGCGCGCAACGCGCGTCCGATTGTGCTGAGTGAATATGGCATTGAGGCGGCAACGCAACCGGTGTATCTCAATCGCGCGTTGCGTGAAGCCGGCTTTCTCACGGTGCGCGATGAACTTGGCCGCGACGCGCTGGAGCCCATGACTTCGCCCGCATTCGCGTTGTGCGACCACCAAATTGCGCATGTGTATGTGCGCGATACCACAAGTACGACAACACAAATTTCAAATCGTGGTGAATCTATTTCACCCGAGCACGCGTCACGCGTGCAACGCATTGCGCAATTGCTCGCCGCGCTGCCGGGCGTTGAAAGTGTGCTTGATCGCGCCGCGCAAGCCGCTCTTCACCTGGATCATCCGCGCAGCGGTGACTTAGTTGTCACCGCCAAAGCAGGCGCGTGGTTTGCCTATCCATGGTGGCTTGACGATGCGCGCGCGCCGGACTTTGCGCGCTGCGTGGACATTCATAAAAAACCTGGCTACGACCCATGCGAATTGTTGATCGACCCGTCGCTCACGCTTCCCGCTCTGCGCGTGGCAAAATTTAAAATCGCGCGTGCTCTGGGATTTCGCGCCACCCTGCAACTCACGCCACTTGACGCGTCGCTGGTCAAAGGCACGCACGGGCGCGCACAACTTGCGCCAGGCTTTGAGCCCGTGGTGCTGGCGGAAAATTCGCTTTTACCCGAGAAAGATTTCGTTTCCTGCCAAGATATTTCCGACATCATTCTGCGGCATCTGTTCAACCACCAATCCTAAATCGCGCTTCGAACCCGAACGAAATATTGATATCACCCCGCTCCAACGCTTGAACAAAAATCTGTAAGTAACTCGCCATGAAGCAATTTCACTTTCTCACCCCGCGCAGTTTCCAAAAACGCAACCCATGAAATTATTTATTTCCATTCTTGTACTTGCGTTTATTGCCGGCGTCGCCGCCTTTTTGTGGCCACAAAGTCAAAGTAAATTCAACGCGGACATTTCACTCAACGACAACGCGCAAGCACAACGCACCGCCATCACTCCGACTGCGCCAATCAAAACAGAAGAGCTCACAACGACACCAGTTGCAACTTCAACCAGTGTTGTCGCTGCAACACCTATCGCACAACCCGCAACAATCACGCACGGCAACAACAATCAACTTGAAGTTGACGGCCGCTACACCATTCTTGGCTCAGGCACAGAACTTGATCCCTACCGCATCACGTGGGATCTTCTCAAGAGCGCGTATGAAACGATGGATTTGAATGGTTCGCGAATGACTCCGCCAAAGCGCCTAGAAATGCTCAACGGAACATTTGTGCAAATCAGCGGATATCTAGCGCCACCTTTGTGGGGTCAAGAAACAAAAGAACTTCTTGTCATGCTCAATCGTTGGGATGGTTGTTGCGTTGGACTGCCACCAACTCCATTTGATTGCATCGAGGCGCAACTTGCAGCGCCAATGAAATTGGGCGCAGCGCACACCATAAGTTACGGCACCATTCGCGGCAAATTTATTGTGGAACCCTTCAAGGCCGGCACATTTTTAATTGGTCTTTATCGGCTGGAAGAAGCTCAAACTGACGATACAAAGTCGCGCTGACACATTGATGCGGTCAACTCAATTGCTTGTATTCAGCATAAAATTCAAACGCAACATTCCGCTCATTCACATCTGACCTTCACTTTCGTAATCCACCATGTCCATCACTCCTACTTCTGAACATAAACACACATACACCGGCATTCAAGCGCTGCGCTTTGTTGCCGCCATGTTGGTTGTACTTGCGCATTCAACAGCCATGGTGAATGAACGCATGCACCTTGACATGTTCAAGTGGCGCGCGGGTTGGTCGGGCGTGGATATTTTCTTTGTCATCTCCGGATTTGTCATGGCCATTTCGTCCGGTGGACTTATGCAACGCGTGGATGGATGGAAAATATTCATCACGCGCCGCCTTATCCGCATTGTTCCTCTGTACTGGGTTGCCACCACTCTCAAACTTGCCACCATTCTCGTGCTGCCTTCGCTTGCGCTTGACTCGCCGCTGCAATTGTGGAACACCATTGCGTCATATTTTTTCATTCCAACTTTCGACGATCAATCACTGCTCGCCGCTCCGCTTCTTAAAGTGGGCTGGACACTCAACTATGAAATGCTCTTCTACGTCATCTTCACAATGGCTCTATTTCTAGGCAAATCACCGCTCAAATTCACCGCCGCCATTTTCGCTCTTGCCGTGGCAATCAATATTTTCTCAACCCCCAGTGTTCCATTGATCTACGGATTTCTTGAACCCATCTTGATGGAGTTTGTCATGGGCATGTTGGTGGCCAAACTTTGCATGCGTGTCAACACTATCAACGCTGTCTTGAACATTGACTTGAATATTGAGGCGCACCACGGCGCAAAAAACTTTATCGACAAGCTTCTGCAATACATTTCAACCACCAAAGTTGGCGCCATCATTGGCGCGGTCGCCGTGTTGGCAAGTTTCACAATCATGTTCAATTGCGCACAGCAACCCATGTGGTGGCGCTGGGCCTATTGGGGACTTCCATCCATGATCATTGTCACGGTGGTGGCGCTAGGCGAACCCGTACTGCGCAAAATCATTCCCAAAATTCTCGCCACGCTTGGCGACTCCTCGTACTCGCTGTATTTATTTCACACATTCACCGTTCCCCTCCTTGGCACGCTCATGATCAAGCTGAAATTAGTGCAACCCACACTTGCGCTTACGGCATGCATTGTCATTTCACCACTTGTATGCCTGGCAATCTACGCATGGTTTGAATTACCCATGACAACGCGCCTAAAAAAATGGGCGCAATTTAATAAATAGATATTTCTAGCCGCGCCTTGATTCAACATGCATGTTTGCGCCTTCAAACACGCAACCACATAAACAAACACTCTGCAACTATTCAGCGCCGTCTGCTGCGAAGCGCAAATCCGGCCAAAGCCATCAACCCGCCCACGCCTGGACTTGGCACATGTGCAAGGTCAAACGCAAATGTTTGATTGAAGATCGGCTGAATAAATGTTCCAGCTCCGGCAGATGTTCCATTGACCAACATGGTCAAGCTTCCTTGGAGCTGCATGGACAACACATCGCTACTGGAAAAATTTGTGGTTTCAACTGAAAACCGACCAAGCATAATTCGCATGTCGGCATATGTTCCTGCAAATCCATAGTTCGTTGTTGTTGGAGTGGCCGTGTACCAACCCGCGCCCACAAAGGTGCCCGAGCCATCCGCGCCACCTTGCACGGTTGTTGCTTCTACGGTTGCAAAATTCAAGAAAAAAGGATCGCCTGTAATTGCAGCGCCGGCATCGTTTTGATTGCGGGCACCAATGGTCACAAATGAATCCCAGGCATTGCTTGCCGCGCTTGCGGAGGGAGCCCAACTTGTTGCGTTGGCTTGCGCAAATGGAGCGCCATTGGTTGCGGTGGCGGCATTGCCCGCGTTTTGAATTCCATTAAGCGTTGTCCGCGCAAAACTTGGCGACAATGTTGTTCCGTAATAATTGGTCAGCTTGTCATACGCGCCGCTGCAATCAACATAAATATCCATCACGGAGAAATTGCGCGCGCCATCGACCACGTGGTACGTGGTTGCGGACACACCAAGATATGCCGCGCTGGCGTTGGCCACAGATAAAAAGACAGCACCACTTGCCGCATATTGAATTGCATTCATAATTTCTTTTCCTAACAAATTTTAGATGTGAAGCATTGAACATGCCACAGGAAAAGTAAGATGCAACTTGCAACCAAAGATTTTTATTGAATTACATATTTTTTAAAGTTATTGGTCATTTATTTTAAAAGCTGCCACTTTCTAGCGCTCGCTTGAACTTGCGCAAACCAACAAGTTCGATCAATCCTGCGGAATCCAGTTGTAAGGAATTGAAGGGACCCGCTAGCGGAGGCGGCCAACTGTGCGGCCGATGATGGTGTCAAACTCATCGACATCAACTGCGACAATGAATGCTCGCGCTCTAGGCGATTGAATTTCCTGTGAAATTACGGAGTCCGCGCCACACGGAAACCGCTGAATATTCCTCTGTATTCAGGCGTCAACTTGCCACGACCCCACGAAGTGCAAAGGTCGGAACCGTAGTATTCGTCACCACCACGCAACACACGCTTGGTTCCAGTCGCGGGACCTTGCGGATCCACTACGGCATTGTTTGGATACGGGCCAATCCAATCCGCGCACCACTGCCAAACATTTCCAACCGAATCAAACAAGCCAAAATCATTTGGTTTCTTCTGCGCAACTGGCCAGGCACTGCTTTCGGAATTCTGCTCATACCAGGCGTACTTTGAAAGCAAATTTGAAGACTCTCCAAAGAAATACGAAGTCTTCGCATTGGCGCGAGTCGCAAATTCCAGTTCGGCTTCCGTAGGCAAGCGGTAACCCTTCAGTTGCTGATAATTGGATTTCAATTTCACATCATTGTCACCCTTGCCAATTTCAAAACACCATTGATCCTTAGAAATGCCCTCTTGCTGACTCAGCCAATTGCAATACCGAGCCACCATATACCAATTCAAATTCACAACTGGAGTATCGAGTGATCTTGTATTCCTACTCTGTTCATCTGGAGTCTGAAGAAAATCAGGGTTCATACGACGATACTCATTCAGCGTGATGTCGGTGGCGCCAAGCACAAATGAATGTGAAATTTGAACTTGATGTTGTCCATCGACGGATGTTTCATTTGCCTTCGTGGCCGCATTGCCCATCATGAAATCGACAGGACCAAAAATCACCACTTCGGTTTGTCCTTGCGCATTCATAATCCAACGTGGCTCTGCAAAGAAAGGGTTATTTCGGCTTGATTCCTGCGCCATTTTTAAAGTGGCGATTCGTTGCTCTTTCGTTTGTGGATTTTGGCGCAACGCGTCCAGCGTGGTGGCGACCCATTGCTTCTCTCCCCATTGTTGCAGCAACCATTGCGCGCTGGCATGCAAGCCCGCGTCTGGATCGTTTAGGAAAATATCTTTCGCGCGCTTCGTCACCGCCTCACGAAGTTCCGATGAAATTTGTTCCAGTTGATATTCGCCAAGAGCCAACAAAATCGCTCGGCGAATTGAAATGTCATTTTCCACATGTTCCTGCTTCGCAAGAAGTTCGGGCTCAATGCCTGAGTGCGCCATGCGATCAATGATGTAACTGCGCAGACGCGGATCAGATGAATGTTTCAATTGAGGCCAAACTTTGCCGGCGTGATCAAGTTGCACAAGCGCAACCGCGGCGTTCGCCTGTTGCCTTGCCAGAATTTCCTTGTCAGCGTCAAGCGCGTCTGCCGGCAATTGCTGATCCAATTTTGTCAAAAGAAGATCAATTGCCTCTTGACCATGCGATTTGAAAACCAAAAACACGACTTTGAATTGTTCTTCATCCGCCGCCAATACAATCTCGAACAAAATGGGCAATTTATCTTTGGCAAAACCAACGAGCACTGTTGTCGCTAAATTTCGCTCAACGGCATGCGTTGTCCCGTGCTGTTTAAAAATTTCGACCAAAGGATTTAAAAGAGGCTCGCGCACGGATTGAAACTCCTCGCTCCACGCCCCAAGAAACATTGGATTTTCAGCGACAAGATCGTTCACAATCATGGCGCTATTTTTCGCCCATCGTGCATCGTCTGGATCATATTTGGCAAGCGCCGCAGCCGCGCGCAAGCGTTCACGCTGCTTACTATCCCCTTGTTCACCAAGTTTTTGCCACAGTGCTTCCACGTGTTTCTCTTTTGTTTTTTCAAGTGCGCCGCGAATCACATTGAACTCTTCGGGATCGGCTTGCAACATGGATTGAAAAAGTTCATCCGACTGCGAGGGGTCTGAAGGAAGCAAGGCCAATTGATACAACGTTTGCTTGCTTTTCTGCTTTTTTGACGTTGCAATTTCTTTATTTTTTGTGCTTCTTTTCTCGTCTTCCTTCGCCGTTTCCAATTCTTTATGCAGTGTCTCGTTGAGTAACTTGCGATACGGAGCCATGTCGCCCAAGATTTGTGGCACTTCATCGATTTTGGCCGTACGTAATTTTTCTAAAAGCGTTTGCGCGTGCGTGTACCTGTAAAACTCTTGAGCGCCCCAACCCAGCGCGATCAAAATCACAACATTGATTGCAAATCGAACCGCATATTGCTTGCCCGCGGTTCGCATCATCTGACGCTGCGTTTGGGACCAATTGCTACGCGATGTTTGCAAGCGAATTTGCAACCACTGAAACCGCGACGGAAGCTGCCGTGCGTCGCGGCGAATTTGCCAACTGTTCGCTTGGTCCACCAATAATAATTCCGCACGTCCTCGTGAAGTCTCTTTCTGTCTGCTCGTCAACCAATCGCGCAATGATGGGACCAAGTAATCATGCGCAAGTTGATAGTGCCCATCTTGTAACGCCGCTGTTTGATCTTCGTCATTTATAATGGAAGAATCCACGGGCGTAATCAGGCGCAAATCACGATCGAGCATCTGCAAAAGCTCTTCAAATTCACGAGGTTTTCCTTGATAACCAGAAGCCAATTGCAATTGCGCGCGTGTTCGCATGTGCCCCTTGATATCAATTCCTGATTCCGGCAGAAGGGCTCGCAAAACCGCCTTCGCCGCTTTGCGATGCGCTCTACGCAACGGATGCGCGGCGCGCTCGCCGAAATTCTCCTCCAAAAATGCCGCACCAACTCCTTCGGTGCCACCGATGTCGCGAAGCGTGCTGGAATTCCAAGGCTTACCTTTGATCATCTCAGCGAACAGCGTTAAGCGCACGGAAATCACCTTGCCGTCTTGCGACAAACCCGCCACCGATTCCTCAATAAATTTCTCTTGCGCACTTGAAAGATCGCCCGTCGCTGGAAATTCTCCATACGCACGTCCAAACGCCGCCAGCACGCGTTGTGCGTGTCGTAAAGGAAACAAATCCACAACCGCGGAATTCACTCCCTCCAAAATTGGAATCTCCAACTCGCGCATAAAACGCGTGGCCGCCATCCAAAAATCATCGCGCACCATAATCATTGCCTGCAATCGTTCGCCATCACATTGTCGAAGTGCTTGCACTAATTCGCTGTCAACTTCCGCGCCTTTGGCATGCAACCATTGCTCAAATTGATCCAACACCAGCAGAACTTTTTCTCCTGAACGCAAGGCTTTTCCTTGCCGAATTGCGTTCAGTGATGCCGCAAGCGAAAGCGTGTTCGACAAATCCGGCAGTCGCCGCCTCAGAATTCGCAAGAGCGTTTCCTCTGTCTTATCGGTTGTGGCCTCCAAATAAATCACTGTCACCAACAGATCAAGACGTGGAAGAAGTCCCGCCTTCATCAAGGAAGTTTTTCCGCAACCCGATGGACCGTAGATCATTCCAACGGCGAAGCCTTCATCAGGGTTGCGTGTTTCGATCCGTGTCTTCCAAAAACGAATACTTTCCGGAAGTCCATCGCGTCCTTGAGGTCCTGGCAATAAGTCCAAGAAAAAATCACTATCCGTCGCATCGAAAGATCGCAAACCCTTGGGCACAATTCGAACAGTCTGCTGAGCAAGTTGATTGGATGCGTCCAGTGCCGCTGACGCAGATTCCCCCAATCCTTTTTCCGCATGCGCGTGCGTCGCTGAAGTCAGCGACGCGGTCGACGCCAGCACATTGATCGAAGAATCCGCAAGAAACGCATACAAATCACCTGCCATGTCCTTGGCCACGGAATACCGATCCACCGCGCGCTTGGACATTGCTTTGGTGCAAATGCGTTCAAGCTCCTTGGGAATATTTTCATTGATCGCGCGCATGGGTTTCGGATCAAGGTTGCGAACTTGATCAAGCACTTCCTCTTGCGTGTTGCCAGTGAACGGTCGCCGACCTGTCAGCATCATGTACAACACAACTCCCAAACTGAAAATATCGGCTCTTCCATCCACGCGATGCGCCTCGCCGCGCGCCTGCTCTGGCGACATGAACGACGGACTGCCCACAACTTTCTGACCCTGCCCCACATCTTGATCACGCAACACAAGACCAAAATCTCCAATCATGGGATGATCGTCATTGTTGTCGATCAACAAATTTCCAGGCTTGATGTCGCGATGTACCAACCCTTGCATGTGCGCATAGTTCAAGGCCTCCGCCACCGTCGCCGCAATTTTCACGCTCTCGTTTATTGAAAGCGTCTTGGTCTGGATGCGAATATCAAGATCAAATCCATCAATAAATTTTGAAACCACAAAGCAAGGACACGCCGCATCGCTGCCGACATCAAACACTGGAATAATGTTTGGGTGATCTAATTTCGCCGCGGCTCTGGCTTCATACAGAAACTCTTCAACTTGCTCAGAATGCTGGGCAATGTTGTATCTAGGAACCTTGATTGCCACCGCGCGCATCAATTGATCATCATGGGCTAGATAAACACGGCCAAAACTTCCAACCCCCAGCAATCGCTCAACGCGGTAGCGCCCAATGGTTGTGGGCATGGGATCTGGAGCTCGTTCAACCAACACGGTGTTGGCAAGTTGATTCAAGAGATCCAAAGGTTTCAAATTCTTAGAGTCAAGAGGCAGACCCAAATTCATTTGCAAATCACCTGCAATCGCGTCGCGAAATGGATCAGGCAAATCGCTTGAATCAGGATCGTCAATTGCCATGAAGCAATGACGATATCAGGTTGTGAATTTCAATAAAATAAATTTCATCTTCACGGTCCTGCGCAATAGACTGCTTCCATGCTTCAAATTGGCGCGCTCACACTTCAAACTCCCATGTTGCTTGCGCCCATGGCTGGCCACTGCGATCTTGCTTTTCGCATTCTTTGCCGCGAGCAAGGTGGCGTAGGTCTTGCCAGCACCGATCTATTAAATAGTCATGCGTTGTTGCGCGGCGCGCGTCGCTCGCTTGAACTTGCGCAAACCAACGAGTTTGATCAACCGTGTGGAATGCAGCTGTACGGAAATTGGACGGACCCGCTTCCAGAAGCCGCCATCTGGGCGGTCGATCATGGCGCCAAACTCATCGACATCAACATGGGTTGCCCCGTTGACAAAGTCGCTAAAAAACATGGCGGTTCACTGCTGCTGTGCCACGTGTGCGACACGGTGCAACTTGCCAAACGAATTGTTGACGCGGTGGCCAAGCACACCAACGGCCGCGTGCCTGTCACCGCCAAAGTTCGCCTGGGCTGGGACCCTGAACGATTTGTTGCGCCTGAACTCGCCCGTCAACTTGAGGATGTAGGCATTGCCGCCGTCACCGTGCACGGTCGCTACACATGTCAAATGTTTAGCGGCCACGCCGATTGGAATCGCATTGGCGAAGTTGTCGCCGCCGTGAAAAATATTCCCATCATTGGTAATGGCGATGTGACCGAGCCCGAGCACGCGGTGCAAATCATGCGGCAGACCGGTTGCAAAGGCGTCATGGTTGGCCGCGGTTCGTTGCGTACGCCATGGCTATTTCAGCGCGCCAGCCATTTAATTGCCACGGGCGAATTGTTGCCCGAACCAACGCCCGATCAAAAGTGCCAGGTGATTGATCGCCACATTGAACTATTAGAAAAGTACAGCCCCGGCTCGAGCGCCGTGGAATGCATGCGCAAACGCATTAGTTGGTATGGCAAAAACATGGGCCACGTGAAGCCGCTCAAAGAAGGCATTCGTACCGCCACCACCACCGCGCAAATGCGGCAAGTGATTGCTGATTGGCGCGGACGCTCTTTGGAAACAAATTTGAATATCACACCGCTGTCGCTTTAAGACGAAATTGATTTAAATCGTTTGGCGGCGGCAATCCCGAAGGAATCCAGAGCCGAAGCTCTACACCATGCAATTCAAATTATTTCTTTCAAACACTCTCACGTCTCAACTCTTGCATCTCAAGTGAAGTACTTCTCATACTGATTTTAAATCAATTCGTGTGCTAGTCGCTTCAAATCAAACAGGCCCTCGCACTCTGCCACAAGTTGTTCACCCGCGTCGACGCTTTGAAATGAGTCCCGCAATGACCAGCAACGAAACTGATCCCGGTGATGGCACCGCACTTGATATAAATGCCACGCCCTGCATGGCGCTATCTGACATTCCCAATGAAAGTCCGCTGAAACTCACGCGATATTGCTGCGCACCGCCAAGTTGAGACAGTGCCACTTCCGCGCTGCCTGCCGCCGCGGGCACAATTGCAATTGCACCAAGCGATGTTCCTTGCTCGTTGCTCCATTGCATGCCCGCCAAAACATGTGCGGGGTTGCTCAACGATGCAATCGACCAAGTTTGATATTGATCGGGCGATACCGAAGTAAAGTTCCATTGGACCCCCACGCTTTGATTTCCTATCAATGCGAAGTCGGCCCAACCTTGAAATGGATGTGAAACAGATCCATCGCCTTGGTCATACTTGCCGTTGCCACCAGCGAAACCAAATGCGTCGTGTGGTTGGCCCGATGGAAGTGGCGCAAATCCGTCGGCGTTATAAATAGTGATCGGCGTAATCTGGTCCATCATGGAATGGCGATCGCGCGGATTGCCTAAGTTATTGAGGGCGCCACCAATAACTGAATCTTGCAACTCTGCAGGCAACGCCGCTGTATCGCATTCCGCAAGCCCCGCATGAACGGCACTAGCCAGTGCGCACGCTACAAGAGTGACCAAAATTGGCTTGGATTTGAATTCAGATTTCTGATTTTTACTTTGAATCATTGTTTTTTGACCTATAAAAAAGGACAATCTCTAAAGCCAAATACGGTTCAAAGAGCGACTTTGTGAATCCTTAAAATTGCAGCCATTTCATGGTGTTTTTAAGAACTTTCCTTACAAAACCTTGCAATGGCTATTGCATTTCAACCTTAAACAGTGGTCCAATAACTTTGAATTTGACAGGAATATCTGCATTCCAGTTTGGCAAAGGGGAAATTCAATTCAAGTATGTGTCTGACATGGTGAGTCAGAAATGGCGCTCGTAGCGCAAAAAGCACAATTGCTCAATAACAAGTGATCGTCATTTTGTTCGAAATCTTTTGTTGATGCAACACATGCTTTGCATGGTGCGTATGAAGTGTTGAAGAGATATCGGTTTCGCGAAAGCAAGCCGGTAGTAGGTTGAGGGAAAATCATCGTTTGTTCACGGTGAAGGTTGTTCAAAAAATTAAAGATTTGAGGAAAGGGAAAGTTATGTATTTACAAAAGGGTTTGGGAAAAGGATTTGCTGTGCCATTGTTTACGGCAGCAATGATTGTCTCTGGGGCCAACGCCGCGTTAGTTTCTTATTCGACGGTTGTCACAAACAACACATTGTCGGAACAGACTTACGAATTTAGTAAATCGTTTACTCTCACAGGTGGCTTAGGAATAACGGGTGGATCCGGGTCTCTTGCAATTCTTGTGACTGATATTCGTGGCGGCGGCGCATATGTAAAGGCGTTTGGAGCAAATGCCATTTACACGAGTTTCGTGAATGGTGTGCAAGTGGCCACAATCACGCCAACAGTTCCGGCGACCATTACCGCCAGTCAGTTTGGACAAGGATCATATTCGCAGCAATTTACACCTAAAAATTACGGAGTTCTGGGAAATATAAACGACATCATTCAAACCCAGTTGAAATTTATTCTTTCAGCTGGTGATCAAGCGGTTATTTCCAGCACATTTGAAGTTGTTGCATTTACTCCAATTCCAGCTCCTGGCTCGCTAGCGTTGATTTGTATTGCATCTGGGTTGGGTTTACGCGGCCGACGCCGAGCGAGTTATTAAAAATTTACAAATAATCCAAATCTCATTTTGACAATGGGATGTTTGAAATAGATGGTTGTTTCAGAGTTTGAAAATGTTTGAAAAGATTGATTCACAATTCTCAACATGTTGTTGGGAATAAAAAATTTAGTAGAGGGAAGAAAAGATGTTCAAGTTTACAATTATTTCAGTCGCCGCTGCAGCACTTTCGGGGTCTGCGTTGGCTGGTCCAATTCTTAATTTGCAAATCACCGTGGACGGGAGCAAATCCACCACCCTTCAAGAAGGTCAACTCACTCCCTTTTACGATTACAGTTATGCAGGATCGGTTGGTGACGGATATCCCGTCACTTCATGGATTGTTGGTTGGGATCTTGCATCCAAATTTGACTCAAGTTCATTTGTGACCAATGGTTTCACGATTGCAAACCTGGGCTCAGCAACCAAACGATTCAACATCTTATTGGATATTCCAAATGCCCTCTCAACAACTGGCTTATGGAAATTTTCAGGAAACTTGGGTGGAACCTTGACGAGCAACTCTAGCTCGGCTTCCACCATCTCTTCCATTGGAGCAAATCCAATTTGGCAAGGTCTCCGCGCCGGAGTTTCGCCGGGTGCCAATTCACAATTATTGAGTTCCTACACATTCTCAAGCCCGGGATCCGTTTCAACATTGATTCCAAAAAGTACGATCACGCCTTACAACGCACTTTCCAGTGCGGGCTCCAGCCTTGGCTACCAATTTCAATTTGATCTTTCCGCAAATTCCACAGTTTCATTCGGCGGAGTTTGGGCGGCAACCGTGCCTGCTCCAGGCGCGCTGGCTCTGCTTGGATTTACCGGCGTGATTATGAAACGACGACGACGCTTCAATTAAGTCGTCACTAAAAATTGCGGGCGCGCCGTGAGAAATATCCGGCAACCCCGCTCAGGTCACTCCCCCGTTTGCGTTACGAGTCCTTAAACAGGACTCGTTTCGTTTTTACAGTGAGTCAAAAGTGCGGGCATATTTGCATGCCGCGGGCGCAATTCCAAGCCGAAATACATGAACATTTCAAGTTCCTGACTTGGCTCGCAAGAGGCCCAACTGTGCTGTGAAAAAGGGTGGTTAGCCCGTTGGATTGCGAAGTTCGCGCGCTTGCGGCAAGTCTTCGATGCGTGAAATTCCAAAGACCCTTAGAAACTCGCTCGTTGTTCCATACAACATTGGCCGGCCAAGCTCTTCGGCGCGACCAGTGATTCGCACCAAACGCCTTTCCATTAACCCCCGCAAAATATCGCCGCAAGCAACTCCGCGCACCGCTTCTAACTCCGAGCGCAAAGTGGGTTGGCGATAGGCAATAATGGCCAACGTGTCCAACGCCGCAGGTGTCAAACGACCTTGCAACTTGGCGCCGTGCACACGTGTCAAAAGCGGTCCAAATTTGCTGAGAGTGAGCAGTTGCCAGCCCCCGGCCAAACGCTCAATACGAAAACTTCTACCAGTCTGCGCATATTCGGTGTTTAAGTGGTCAATCGCCTGCTTGACCATGGTCGCCGGCATTTTATCTTTGGCGCTGACCGAACCCAATCCGAGCATGTCAACCAATTTGGTTTCGCTGAGTGGACGGCTTATAGAAAGCAATACCGCTTCAACGCGCGATTCTATTGATTGATCAGCGCACGGAGTTTCATCGGGCGCCTTCATAAACGCAGGGAGTTCGGCGGAGACTTCGGATTGTTCTGTGACTTCTTGCGATTCCATGCATCACCTTTATGCCGCAAATTTTATGATCCGTGCGGCGGCTGAATTTGTTCACACAACTGACATCAAGCGCGCTGACCAGATCGCTTGCCCGCTGCGTTTACTTTGGCTTGAGCCACGCGTTGCGCGCGCTCAACGAATTCACGCGCGGCGGGAGAAGTAGTTCCGGGGGCCATTGCTTTTTGATTTGCATCGGCAAGGAGGGCAGCAGCTTGCTTCACGTCAATACTGGAAATATCTACCGTGCTGTCTGCAAGCAGAGTTAAATTGTCGCCCTGCATTTGAGCGAAACCGCCGTCAGTTAATATTTGCACGGTTGATCCCGTGGCGCTTTTCAGCGTGAGCACTCCAGTGCCAAGCTTTGTGAGAAATGGACTTGCGCCAGGCATGACACCAACTTGTCCATCCCATGCTTCAAATGAAACATACGTGGCTTTTTCTTCAAGGCTGATTGCGTTTGGTGTAACAACGGTGCAGTGGATTGGTGTGGCCATTTTTATGAAGTCTCAGATTTTTATAAAGTCGCAGGGCGGTGATGTTAGCAAGGTTTCGCGGGATTATTTAGGCAAGCCGTGCACCGCCAAGGCGTGATTTCGATAGCGAGAATCATGGGAAACTTCGCGCACAATGTCGGCGGCAAGCCACTGGGGAAAGTCGCACGGCGCGTGCTCGCTTGGAAGTTCAACCTCCACCATGACCAATGGAAAATCAAGGAACTCATCAACTTCCCAAATCAGTCCCGCCTCACTGACACGATGACGCACTTTGCGAATGCGCTTGCCTTGCGTCAGCGGCCAAAGCCTTTCAAATGCCGCGCGATCAAGCGGCTGCTCGGTTTCTTGGCGCACAACGCCTTGTCCTTGTTTGATGGTGTGGAAAAATTCCATGGATCCGTCGGCAAACTCAACAGATCGAATGCGTCCTTCGCGAAAAGTTTGATCGTGGACGGAATGCTCCGGCAAATAGCCCTGCTGAATTTTCCAAATCACTGCACCCACTGGCAGCGTGGGCATTGCGCGCGCAATCCAAACTCGTTCTATTTCTTGCATGGTTCCCATCATTTGGATTTGTATGTTACGTGGGGCCTGTATTGAAGCGTTGCAAATATCAAACAACGAAGTCAGTGACACATTGACATTTGTGCGGTTCGAGACTCTTGAAGAAGTTGCTGTATGGCATGGCAGAATTTCAACGAGTCGCCACGGGCGCGCAGGCTTGGCTCCACGCTGCCACGAGAGAAGACATGACCAATTTTAAATTCACATTGGCGCGAACGGCCTCTTCGAAAGTGTCGAGCGTGCGCATGGCGCGTTGAATGGCGTCAAGCGCCTCGCGGTCATTGGCGGCCGCGGCGTTCATAAGTCGCTGGCGCAAATGCAAACCAGCCAGGCGTACCAACATTCCAACTCCTTGACGATTGGCCGCGTCCTTGCTGGCGCCTTCATTGTCCTTGATCAATTTTTCAGCGTATTCCTCGGCACATTTGCTCATTTCTTCCGCAAGTGAAGGTGGAAAATTGCCTTGATCCAATTGCTTGAATTGCGGATGCAACGTTTGCCACCATTGATACAAACCAAATTTGGAGCCAAGCAGCGCCAGACCCGGACTGCCTTCTGCAAATTGCAGCAACCATGTCCGCTCCGCGCCATCAACTTGCCAATCATGTTGATCCGACCACTGTTGCATGGCTTGGGGCGCAAGCGGACCAAACGAAACACGATGACAGCGACTGCGAATGGTTGGAAGCAATCGGTCTTCGCGCGAAGTCACCAAAAAAAGATAGGTGCCAAGCGGTGGCTCCTCCAAGGTTTTCAGCAGCACATTTTGCGCCTCGTTTTCAAGCAGTTCGGCCTCGTCAATTACAAACACTTTGGCGCGGCCACGCGCGGGCGTTCGCTGCACGGCGGAATCCAACATGCGGCCCTCGCCATCCACTCCGCCAATTAAAGTCTCGCGCAGCAAATCCACTGGAATGTTCATTTGTTTTTTGTCACGCAGTTCACGGCTTTGACTGACGGCCGCCAACTCTTTTCGAATCACAATAAAATCTGGATGTGATCCAGCGTTCAGAAGCGCGGCATCTTCGGTGCCAGTGGGTGGCGCAAACGCCGCGACGTCGGCGGGAGTTGTCGCTGGATCAAGCACCAATCCAGCGAATACTTTGGCGGCTAGGGATTTACCAACACCCATGGGCCCATGCAAAATCCACGCATGATGCACGCGGGAGCTTGCAAACGCGCGAGTGAGCGCGCCGATGGCTTTGGGTTGACCAAGCAGTGGACTTTCTGACACGCCACTCATCGGGGAACTTCTATCAAAATGCAGGGTTTTGCTGATGGTTTTGCATTGGTCATTCCGCGTGGCGGCGGTATAAAAAGTGGCTCGCCATTAACCAACATGACGGGAAATTTCTTCATTATCTTCTCCACGTCGGGATGAAACAATGTGCTGCGCGCGTCATACGCAGATGAATCAAACACGCCAATCGTGACAGTGCTTGATCGATCATCGGCGTCGTGTTTCACATAGGCCTCAAAGCCTTGCAGACGAAGTTCGTTGCAATACGCCTCCGCTTTTCTTTGCAATTCAGCGAACGGAATTTCACCACTTTGAAAGTCGCTCCATGTTGCCACCTTGACCGTGAACAATGGAACCACATTTGGAAATCGCGCGCGCACCTTCGACAAGTCGTATGGCCCCTGCTTCACTTGGTTGGATGTGGTTTGCAATCGAACTAAATAAGCACGCGCAAAAGGCTTCACACCATTTTCCTCAATAGCCTTCACCATGGCAATTGTGGGTTTGGCATTTGCGTCATCAAGACCAATAAAATTTCCGAACACAATCGCGCTTCCTTTTTCAAGCGCGCACACGCGAGCCGCCGCAAGATTTGGATACCGCTTGGCAATGGCCTGACGCGTGGCGTTGGCTGCTTCTGCGTGCCCTTGTTCGGTGAATGTCATCAACAACACGGACCACTCGGGCTTTTGCTCGCCTGCCGCCGTGTTTGTATTTTCAGAAGGCAACGTTTTTTTCGCAACAGCCGCTGCGCCCTTGGTATTTTTATTTTTCGCTCCACTCTTTGCCGAGCCAGCCGCATTGCCATCCACTTCATCGCCCTCATTCATTAATTCATTATTTGGATCTGGCTTGGCGCCATTGCCTTTGGGCGCGACGGATGTGCCAGCAGGCGTCTGAGTTGGCGACAAGGTTTTAGGAGTGGCAAAAACATTGCGGCCCACAAACAAGACCGCGCAGAAAATGACTGCCATTCTGACGCTTGAAATGTCATTCAAACGGCGTCTCAAGGGCTGAATCTGTGGGAAGTTAAACATTTTAATTTGCATGAAAATTTGCTCAAGGTTGGAGACGCAAGTGGTCGATTCTATACTCACGGAAGCGGAATGCCGCGACCCATTCAAGACGCAGGAAGCGTTTGTTTCACCTGTTTGAATTGACCCAAAGGATTGAGTCAAGGATGACAAGGAGTTTTTTATGCCTGATATTTCGCCGATCAATAATCTTCAAGGCAGTTCCGTTCCAGCTTCAATTCAGCGGACGCAAATTGACGCCCCGGCCACCACGGCCAACACTTCAAAGCACACCGAAATTCAGGATCGTGTGGAAATTTCTGACCACGCTCGTCATCTTGAAAAACTTCGCCAATCGCCTGATATTCGCCAATCTAAAATTGACGCGGCTCGCAGCGAAATTGCGCAAGGAACCTACGAAACGCCCGATCGGCTTCGCGCGGCTCTGCTGCGATTGCTTGATGACATTGAACCAAGCTAATTAGATCCACGACACACCAAGTCACTTGAAAGGTCATTCACTTGACCTTTTTTATTTCACGGCACATCGCAATGCGAAGTGTGAATCAAACGCTTTGGGTCAAATCAACCACTCTCTCCGCTTGAGGACCGTTGTCAAATTATAAATTTCGGACGCATGTTGAAGTCTTTTGGGAAAAATTACATAATTTCCAAGCGTTTCACCATCTAATTCGAGCGCCGCGCCCTCTACCATGAAGAATCTCAAAGGAGCCTTCATGAACCGAGCCTGTATTTCATTTGGAGTTTTGTCGCTCACGTTTGTTGTCCAGATTTTTGCGCAGAACGCGCCGCCGGTGGCCATGCGCCCCGCGCAAGTGCGCCGCGACTTGATCGATCATGCAACAGTGGTGGTGAAGCCTGGCGAGCGCATTGAAGATGGCGCCGTTCTTGTGGAAGATGGTTGGATTACCGCGGTTGGAAAAAGTGGCGCTGTGATTGTCCCAGCTGGAACAAATGTGATTGATGCCAAGGGCTTGACGCTCTATCCAGGATTGATCGACGCGGGATTTATGATTGACAGCGCTGCTGTGGCACGCGCGGCGGCGGAAGACGCGACGCATTATTGGAATGACAAGGTCACTCCGCAAGTACGCGTTGCGAATATGGCGACGCTGGCGAGCGCCGCGAGAAAAGAAATGCGCGACCTAGGTTTTACGGTTGCGTCAGTGAATCCCAACTCGGGAATTTTTCGCGGCGAGAGCGCTGTTGTGTTGCTGGCAACCGATGACGATAAAGTGGAGCAACTTGTCGCCAACGCTGGGCAAAATATTTCCTTCGCGCATATTGGCGATGAAGGACCTGACTCGAGCCGTTACCCAACCGCGCTGATGGGAACCATGGCGGTCATTCGCCAAGGACTTCTTGACGCGCAGTGGTTGTCGCAATCCAACGCTGTGTGGAAGGCGCACCCTCAAGGCAATGATTCGCCAAAAGCGTCCGCGGCGTTGGCCGCGTTGGAGCCAGCGATTCAAGGGAAATCTGTTGTGATTTTTGATTGCAACAATGAGCAGGATGTTTTGCGCGCCGCTGGTTTGGCAAAGGAATTTGGCTTGAAAGCGCGCGTGATTGGATCGGGCAATGAATTCCGTCGCCTGAATGAAGTGGTGGCGACGCGGTTGCCAATTGTGGAGACATTTGATTTTCCAAAGACGCCCGATGTGAGCGACCCACGCAAGGATGAATCTGTTTCGCTGCGCGATTTGGAAACGTGGGCCTTGGCGCCGCGCAATGTGAAGCAGTTAATTGACGCTGGCGTGGATGTGAGCGTTGGCACCGCGAAGCTGAAAAATCGTGGCGACTTTCCCGCGCGCGCGCGCCGCGCCATGTTGAGCGGTTTGTCTGAAGATGAATTGCTTTCATGTTTGACAACTCGACCCGCCAAGCAACTGGGACTGAGCTCGGTTGTTGGAACAATTGAAGTTGGTCGCATGGCCAACATGGTGCTGCTTGATGGACCGCTCTTTGGCGAAAAGACGCACGTCATGGCGACCATGGTCGCGGGCGACAAAGTGAATGTCTATGAGCCTGTGATTTTTGGTTTCAAAGGTCCATGCACATTCAAAAGCGAAGCGATTGAGTTGGCTGGAAATTTTGATCCTGAGACAAAGGTGATCAGCTTTGAAACTTTGGCGCCAAGCGTTACGGCGGCAGGCGATGCCAAACCAACTGCGGCGGTGGTGGATGCGAAGGTTGCGGATACAAAACCGACTGCTCCTGTTGCCGATGCAAAAGTTGCCGATACCAAACCTGTTGCGGCTGTGGCGGATGCGAAAGTTGCGGATGCAAAACCAGCTGCTCCTGTGGCGGATGCTGCCGCAGTTGCCGTTGCTGCGAAACCATTTGAACCCAAGAAATACGCCGCAGAACACGTTGATTTTGACCTAGATCGTGTGGGCTTTACCTTGCCTGGCGAAGCGCTTGCAAGCGAGGGCGTATTGCGTTGCACGGCTCTTCGCATTGGGGATCGTGTTGATGGCGTGGCGCAAACGCGTGACGGAAAGTCAATCGTTTTTACTTTGACCAAGCGCGAAGTTGCGAAAGTCGCTGATGCGAAAACTGGAGATGCGAAACCCGTTGACACAAAAGTTGCTGATGCGAAAACTCTTGATGTCAAAGTTGCAGATGCGAAACCATCAACCACGGTGGCTGCGAGCCCAGAAAAGAAAACAGAGGACCCACTGGCATTCATCCCCGCGGTCACGCCACTTGGTGAATATGGATTTGAAAAAGCGCCAACCGCGCAAACTGTTCTTGTAAAAAACGCGACCATTTGGACCAGTGGTCCCGCGGGCACTTTGAAAAATGCCGACCTGCTTGTGGTCAATGGAAAAGTGAAAGCCGTGGGTGCGAACCTTGCCGACATTCCCGCTGACGCAGTTGTGATTGACGCCACCAACAAACATGTCACGCCCGGCCTGATTGATTGCCACAGCCACACTGGCATTGAAGGCGGCGTGAACGAAGGAACCAACAACGACACGGCCGAATGCCGCATTGGTGATTGCATTGATCCTGATGCCGTGGGTTGGTACCGCGAACTCGCGGGCGGTTTGACCGCCGCAAATCAATTGCACGGCAGCGCCAATCCAATTGGCGGGCAGAACAGCGTTGTGAAATTGAAATGGGGCGGAAGCGCCAATGATTTCCGCATCAATGACGCGATTCCTGGAATTAAATTTGCGCTGGGTGAAAATGTCACGCGTCCGCGCGGCCGCTATCCAAACACGCGCATGGGTGTTGAAGCGTTGCTCCGCGACAGCTTCCGCGGAGCTCGCGAGTATGCGGCCAAGCAAAGCGAGTACGCCGCTTTGACGGATGAACAACGCGCCATCACCATGCCGCCGCGGCGCGATTTGCAACTGGACACGTTGGCGGAAATTCTTGCGGGCAAGCGCTTGATCCATTGCCACAGTTACCGTCAAGATGAAATTCTGATGTTGTTGCGACTTGCGGAAGAATTTAATTTTCGAATTGGAACATTTCAACATGTGTTGGAGGGTTACAAAGTCGCCGACCTGATTGCCAAGCATGGCGCAGGCGCGAGCACCTTCAGTGATTGGTGGGCCTACAAAATGGAAGTCATGGACGCGGTGCCATTCAATGGCGCCATGATGCACGACGTTGGAGTTGTAGTGAGTTTCAATTCCGACAGCGATGAAATGGCGAGGCGCCTGAATATGGAGGCGGCCAAGGCCGTGAAGTACGGCGGCTGCACTCCGGTGGAGGCGCTGAAATTTGTCACGCTGAATCCAGCCAAGCAATTGCGCATTGACAACCGCGTAGGCAGTTTGGAAGTTGGAAAAGACGGCGACTTTGTCATTTGGTCGGGCGACCCGCTGAGTAGTTTTTCATTGGCAGACAGCACCTGGATTGAAGGCGCCTGCTATTTCAACCGCGCAAATGACCATATTTTACGCGATCGCGATATGAAATTGCGCGCGCACCTGCTTGAGCTTGCCGTGGCTGAAGGCGAGAAGAGTGGCAATTTAAAAACCATCGAGCCACCGAAAGTGGATCCGGCCAAGGACGCCAAGTCCGCGACGGCGCCAACAACATTGTTGACGCGCATGCTTGATCTTCGGCGCGAAGCGTTGGTTGACCAAGTGCGACGCGGTCGCGACCCCGACAGCATGGGTCCTGGCGATTGTGGTTGCGGCGGTTCGATTGAAGGATGGAAAATTCTTTTAGAGGAGGTCAGCAAATGATCAGCGCAACAAAAATAATTCTTGGACTTGTGAGTGCGTTCAGTCTGACATCGATCGTGTCCGCGCAGAGCGACCAGATTCCAGCCAAGCCGCAACAAAAACAGGTGGCCTTGGTGAACGCGCGCATTTACACGGCAGTTCCTGGTCAAGCCACCATTGAGCGCGGCTATGTGATCTTTGACAAGGGCGTGATCACCGCCGTTGGCGCCGGCGACGCGCCAACTCTTGCGGCCGGCTGTGAAAAATTAGATTGCGCTGGCTTCACCGTGCTGCCAGGATTTATTCATGTGGGCAGCCAGCTTGGACTTGTTGAAGTGCAGCAAGTTTCCGCCACCGACGACCGCAATGAATTTGGCGCTTATCACCCTGAAATTCGAGCATGTGTGGCCGTGAACCCCGACAGTGATTTAATTCCAGTCGCGCGTTCTGGCGGCGTGTTGAACACGGTTGTGTTTCCGCAAAGTGGTGTTGTTGCCGGCCATGCCAGCGTAATGCGCATTGATGGCTGGACCAGCGAGGACCAAACGCTCACGCCGCGCGCTGGCTTGGTTGTGAACTGGCCAATGACGGAGCCAATTGTTTCACCTTGGATGGATAAAAGCGTTGAGGACCAGAAGAAGGATGCCGCGAAAAACCTAAAAGAGATTGACACTTTCTTCGAGCGCGCAAGAACGTGGATGTTGGCGCGCGAGAAAGACCCAAAGACCGAAGGCGATTTGCGATTTGAAAATATGATCGGCGTGCTCAAAGGTGAGGAGCCGGTTTATTTTGTGGCCAACTCGCCAGGGCAAATCGAGAGCGCGTTGCTGTGGGCCAAAAGCAAAAATCTGAAACCAATTATTTGGGGAGGCGCTGGCGCCGCAAGTTGCGTGGCCTTGCTGAAAGAAATGAAAGTGCCCGTTGTCATCGCTGGCACGCATCGATTGCCTGGACGGCGCGCCGATGCGGTGGATTCGATTTACACGCTTGCTAAAACGTTGGCCGACTCTGGCATTGCATTTTGTATCGCGACCGGAAACGACCCCAGCAATGAGCGCCATTTGCCTGATCACGCCGCCACCGCCGTGGCATATGGTTTATCGCGCGATATGGCGCTGCAAAGCGTCACCAGTAGCGCCGCGCAAATCGCGGGTGTTGGTGATCGACTGGGTTCCATCGCGCCTGGAAAGTTGGCCACGCTGCAAATCGCTTCCGGCGAGCCGCTTGAAATGACAACCGAACCCGTTGTGATTTTCTCGGAAGGTCGCCGCCTTGATTTTGGCGATCGTCAAAAGCGCCTTGATCTGAAGTACCGTGAGAAATATCAACGCATGGGTTTGTTGCCCGCCGCGACACCCGCACCCGCGCCTGTTCTGAAACCTGTGTGAGCCCCGCATGCCCGCAGTCGCTAGCCTGTAGTGGTGCAAGACTTCAAGACCCTCGGCGTTGACCCGCTGCTCATTCCATTCTTAACGCGCAGCAATATCACCAAGCCAACCGAGGTGCAGGCGGGAACGTTGGCCGCCGCGATCACGGGCCGCGACATTGTTGCCGTGGCTCCAACTGGCACTGGAAAAACTCTGGCGTACTTGTTGCCAATCGCAACACGCTTGCGCGCTGACAGACCCGATGAACATGGAAAACGATTCTCGGATTCGCGCGCCCGATTGCGCGCGCTTGTATTGGCGCCCACGCGTGAACTGGCGCAGCAAATTGGCAAAGAGGTTGAGCAACTTCTGGGCGGAACCGTGTTGCGCTCCGCCGTGGTGTGGGGCAAAAGCGCTATTTCCACGCAGGTTGCGGCGCTTCGCGCGGGCGTGGATGTGTTGGTTGGAACTCCAGGGCGCGTGCGAGAACTTTTAGAAATAGACGCGTGTTCGCTGGCGTGGATCAAAATGGCTGTCATTGATGAAGCCGATCGCATGCTTGACATGGGCTTCGCTCCGCAAGTGCGCTCATTGATGGAGCGCATGCCCGCTGAACGTCAAACACTTTTATATACGGCAACGTTGCGGCGCGCCGTTGAGGATTTGGCTGATGAAGTTGTGCGTGAACCGTTCCGCTACGGCGGAAGTTCCACCGCGGCGCGCACAATTCCAACCGCGTATGACTGCCGCGACGCGGGCAAGACGCCGCTGCTTTTACATTTGTTGAAGGAGCCCACGCGCAAAGGTGTATTGGTGTTCACGCGCACCCGCCGCCGCGCGGGCTGGGTTGCCACGGCGTTGAACAGAAATAATATTCCAACTGGTTTGTTGCATGGCGATCGTTCGCAAAAGCAGCGTGAAGCCGCGCTTGATGGATTGCGCACCGGCCTGAACCGCGTCTTGGTGGCCACCGATGTCGCGGCGCGCGGGTTGCACGTGCCTGCAATTCGTTGCGTGGTCAATTATGATTTGCCGCCCATGGACGACGATGTAATCCATCGTATTGGTCGCGCTGGACACGCCAGTGAATTTGGTGAATCATTTGTATTTGTTGAAGTGCGTGACCGAGCGCGTTGGGGTCGCGTGGCGGAAGCCTTGGACATTTCACCGGATTTAACGCCCGATCCAGAGGCGGCGCGTTTGGCTCCCAAGAAACGCGGCATCACACCGATACAAAAGCCGGAGGCGACGGGCGTGAATCGTCCAATTAAGCGCAGTACAAAAATGATTTTAGCTTTGCGTGGCCGCTTAAAGGTGGCCAAGACCGCGCGCGAAAATGCCGCGGTGAACAAGGGTCGTCTGCGCGGCAAACAATCCAACAAACCTATCGGCGCGAAAGTAAGTGTTGGAAAGGGAATCAAGTCGAAGCAAGGGCCAGGCTAATGCGCGGAGTGATTGCCGACGCCGTATTGGCATGCATCTGCGCGATTATCTTTTCTTTGTGCACCGCAGCTTGGTGCGTCTACATGGTTTTGGGCGTGCACCTGGTTGACATTGACACTTGGATTGCAAATGGCCGCGAACCTTGGATGGTTGCACAACACGAAGCGCTTGGCGTTGGATGGGTCAACGCAACAAAGTTCTATAGCCCGCTGCTTTCTCCGATTGAGGAAGCCGGCGCGCCACCATCGTGGGCTGTGAACGCCATGTCCCCGATGAATCAATATCAACCAAGCTCGCGCGTTGCGGCACTGGGCGCGGGTTGGCCCATGATTCAAGTTGTTCGCGTGTGGGTGACCACGCGCAATGACGAACTGTTTCCGCCAAGCGCGGACTTTGACATCAGCGGAGCCTGCCTTGAAATGGGAAAAGATCGCTTGTTGGAGGAGCCGCTTCGATTTGTATTTGTGCCAATTGCCGCTGCAATTGATGCGATTCCATGGTTCGCACTTTCATTGTACGCGCTGCGTTTATATCGAAGCAGAAGCGAACGCAAGGCCGCGGCCAACGCCATTAGGGCATCGGCAACATTGGGATCACCACCCGCAGCAACACCATAAGCGCCGCGGCAAGCGCCGCCATGGCCAACACCGAATGCACCGTCATGGTGATTGTCTCGCGCCAAAAATGTTCAAGCGTGTCCAAGCGGACGGCTTTCCATGTCACGCTAATTGCCGCGCACGCTGGGATAAGCAACAGCCACCACCACTGCGCCACAGTTGGCAGCGGTTGCAGAAATGGAATGTAGGCAGCTTGCAATATCATTCGACCGCGCCTTTCTTTGCGCCCGAACAAGGCCGATACAACACATCAAGCACCGCTATGACATTCATCATGCCTGCAAGACCGCAAAGAAGCGTGCCAATTTCATTGGCTGGTCCGGCGCCTTTGAAACTGCTCACCATGACGGTGCCGCTTTGCACGGCAAGTGGAAGCAACTCCCCCACTCGTCCTGATTTTAAAATGGCGGTATTCAATTCATCCGTGGCAAATGCCAAGCCGCCAGCGCCCGCTTGAGCAATAAACCACATGCCGTCCTCGCGGCGATCCACGCAATCCACACCGCCCACCAGCACGCCAAGCAGGAAGAGCCCGCCAACACCAAGCAAAATAAGCATTCCACGTGCCTTTTCGCCCACTTTCCAGTGGCCCACCCCAGGTAACAACCACCCAAGAATGGCGGCGGGAATGTTGAAAGATGGTTCTGCAAAATTGTCTGTCATGTGGAACATTCCAAAGATCAATTGCAACGCGGGCGAAATTGCCTTGAGTGGTACAGTGTAACTATCAATTCGAGGACTGAATCCGGCAAACAACCTTTACGAAAAGAATCCTATGAACCACACCCCTTCTTCACCTGAGCCTCACAAGCATTCCAAGCCCGCCGATGTCACGGACCGCCGAGTTGGTCTTGACCGCCGCGATATTGAAGTTGCCAAGGCCTCCAATCTTGAACGTCGTCGCGGTCCTGGTCGGCGTCTGACAGATTTTGTGAAGACCGCCGAAGAAGGCGAAATGAACAAGGAGCAGTTTTTATTCCTGCTTGCCATTGACACGTTCAAGCGCGTCAATCACAAATCATTTCCAACATGGACGGATGTGCTGGAAATTATTCGCAAGCTTGGGTATCGCAAGACCCTGAAGAGTGAAATTGCTCTTGGTTCGCGCGCCGTGGATTGGGTCGAACATGCCGACGCTGCGATTGGCGTGACGAAGTTGTCTCACGAAAAAAATGATTGACGACGCGCGGACATGTTGAAATAGAAAAGTGAATCACAATGCGTGATTCACTTTTTTGCAAACATGGTATTTATTTTCGGGAACGCCAACTCGCCACGGCGACGAGATGGTCTTATTTCTTCTTGAACCAATCGGCGTTAATTTGCACGTATTTCTGCCATTCCGCAGGCAAATCTTCGCTTGGGAAAATGGCTCGCACGGGACATTCGTCCACGCACAAACCGCAGTCAATGCAAGTTTCTGGATCAATGTACAACTGCGTGGCGTCGGTGAATGTTGTGGCGCCCTTCACAGGATGAATGCAATCCACGGGACAGACTTCGACGCAAGAAGCGTCTTTAGTTGCAATACAAGGTTCAGCGATCACATGGGCCATATTTATTTTCTCTTCACGTTCCAGGCGTGCGGTGCGGGATTGTAACCAGAAATCAATCGTCAATCATGACAACATTCATCATAGACGCAAGATGCGTGGTTGACTGTTCTTTATAAAAACCAAAAGAGCCGACTTAAAGTCGACTCTTTTGGAACTGTTCAGTAAGGTTCTAATCAGACCGAAACGCTATTAGCGCTTCTTTGCGGTCTTCTTAGCAGCCTTCTTCTTAGCAGCCTTCTTCTTCTTAGCCATTGTGTGGCTCCCATGCGTTACGCTAGGTTGTCGGAGTGAGGAGGCGCTGCGTAACAGTAGCGTCTCCGCACATACTTGTACCTTTATCGACACGAAATGTGAAGTACCTTTACACAACATTTTGAAACTTTTTTAAAATCGGACCACTTTGACACCATTTCACCCATCAAAACCTCTCCAACTTGTGCTTGTCGGCGCCAATGGAAGAATGGGCAAAGCCATACAACTTGCGGCCGCGAAAGTTGCGTCGATTTCCATTGTGTGCGTGATGAACCACATTCCAGAATCAGCAGAAAAGACGGATGTTGTGGTCGATTTTTCATCTGATGATGGCGCGCGTCGCGCGGTTGAGATTGCGACAAAATTAAACGCCGCGTTGCTTGTTGGAACGACTGGATTGAGTGAAAAAAGTGTTTTGGCCATCCAAAATGCGTCGCAAAAGATTTCCACAATAAAAATTTCAAATTCTTCACTTGGAATCGCAATTTTGACCCGTTTGGCGTCCGTTGCGACCACAATTTTAGGTTCACAAGCCTCAATCACAATTCACGAGACACATCACACGCGGAAAAAAGATTCTCCTTCTGGCACCGCGATCACTTTGGCGGACGCGTTGCGTGAGTCTGGCGCAACGATTTCAAACGCAAACATTCACAGTATTCGCGAAGGCGAAGTGGTTGGCGATCATCGCGTGACATTTGAAATGGAAAATGAAACGTTGTCTTTGGAACATCGTGCGCTGAGTCGCGATCTTTTTGCAACGGGCGCGCTCCGCATCGCGGATTGGCTGCGCCATCAACCAGCCGGCATGCACACCGCCGAAGAATGGCTTTCTGATCTACTCTTGAAAGCGAACAAATCATGAGCATCACCATTGAAAAATTAAGCAACGGACTCACTGTGGCCTTTGAACCAATTTCTGGAATGGCCACCACATCATTGTCGTTCGCCATTCCCGCGGGCACCGCCGGCGACCCTGAAGGAACGGCTGGAGAAGGCGAAAGCACGCTGCTTTCGGAGCTTATTGTGCGCGGCTCTGGCACTCGTGACAGCCGCGCATTCAGCGAGGCGCTTGACACATTGGGTTGCGAACGCAGTACCACCGTGAACGCGAATCATGTTTTAATTTCCGCAACCATGTTGGCTTCGCGCTTGAACGCGTCGTTGGAACTTGTCGCGGACATGGCGCTGCGCCCGCGAATTGATCCAGAACACTTGGAGCCCGTTCGCCAACTTTCATTGCAAGCGTTGCACGCGTTGCCAGATGATCCGCAACATCTTGTCATGTTGCGATTGGCCAAGTTGCATTTTCCATCGCCATTCAATCGCACTGGATATGGCGATGAAGCTGGCTTGAAATCATTGACCACGGAACATTTAAGAGCCGCGTGGAAGCGACGCGCGGTTGCGCAAGGATCCATTCTTTCAATCGCCGGCGCGGTATCACCGGAAAATGCAATGCCAAAGTTGAAGGAACTGTTTGGCGCATGGGGTGGCACCAACGTTGAGGCGAAACCTTTTGGTCCTCGCAGCGGAGGCTCCGATCATTACACGCTTGCCAGTTCGCAAACTCACATGGCCTTCGCCTTTGACGCGCCAACAGAAAGCGACCCTGATTCATTTGGCTTCCGCATTGCCTCCGTGATTTTGGGCGGCGAAGCCAGCAGTCGTTTATTCACTGAAGTGCGGGAAAAACGCGGTCTTTGCTATAGCGTTGGGGCCAGTGCCGCCACCGGCCGCGACCGCGGAGTGCTACAAATTTACGCCGGCAGCACGCCACAGCGGGCCGCCACCACCAGCAAGTGCATCATGGACGAACTTGTTCGCTTTGAATCCGGCGTGAATCAAATTGAATTTGACCGCGCCAAAATTGGATTTAAAAGTCGCATGGTTATGCAAGGCGAAAGCGCCATGGCGCGCGCCAGCACCATGACAAGCGATCTCTATCGAATTGGTAAGGCGCGAACCCTTGCCGAACTTACCGCAACCCTTGAGGGTTGGACGCTTGAACGCGTAAACGATGTGATCAAACGAAGAATGTCCAGCGCATGGCGCGCCACCATGAGCCAAGCGTCCGTTGGTCCAGACGCTGTCGCCTCCGAGGGTTGAGTTCGCTACACTTAAATCCCCATGTCGCTTGAAGCACCACCCATGTCAGCCGGCACACGCGTTCGCGTTACGCAGCAATATGCGCAGACGCATGATGTGTGGACCACAACCATGGAAGGCGTGGTGGTGCGTTATCAGCAGGCCAAGACAGGTTCTTGGTTTGTGCACGGCCGCGATGACAAAGTGTGGCTTGATCGACTTGAAATTCGCCTAGACGATGGCGAATTGGTCACGCTGAACTTAGATCAGTACAGCGTGATTGAACTTGTCACTAAGTAAACACGGCCACCATTGAAAGCAGGTGTTCCACAATCACCCATACAACGGTGGCTTGTATCAGCGCGGACTTGCTTGAGGAGATTTCTTCAATTCGGCTTGAATTTCCTTCAATTGTTGCTCAATGTGATTCAAGCGATCAATCACTGGCATGAGTTCTCGCGGAACTTCCTCGCGCTCGGCGGCGCTTGAAAGACCAGGTTGCGCAAATGAACCAGCGTGAAGTGGTCGCACCATGTGCTCGGCGATCCAGGGAACCGTTGTCAGCGTGACCGATTTCTTTTCGCTGCCGCGCTGAATCATGAATGTAATCGTGTCGCCTGGCTTCATCTTCTTCAACTTGTTGCGAATGTCATTGGCGCTGGCGTCGGTTGAACCATCGACTGCCACCACAAGATCGTGATCCACAAGTCCCGCCTTGTCGCCTGGCAAGCCGGGAATAATGTCCACAAGAAGCGTGGTGCGCGCGGGATTGAGATTTAAGTGTTTGCAAAGAGCGGCGCCTGGTTGCTCCATGGTCAATCCCAACATCACGGAAGGCGGCACAAGCACATGCCCCTTGATATCAACATAGGTTCCATCGGAACGTGGCGTTAAAAATGCGGGACGAGGTCCTTCTGTTGATTGCGCGGCGTTGGGCGCGGACTGCGGATTGAGAGGCGCTTGCTTTTGCGCTGGTGCGACAGGCGCGGTGTTTGAAGTGGTGAGCGTGTTGCATCCCAAAAAGAATGCGGACAGCATGGTGGTGCTCAAAAGAATCAAGTGTGTGGTCTTCATATCCGCAGTCTAGCGTGCTCATGCATTTGGTTTGAGCGTTATGCTAAATACATGAGAGTGTTGCCCGTGATTGCCCTGTTCTTCTGCTGTGTGATTGTGGGTTGCCAAACCACCAGTTCAGATTCAACGGCCCTAACCGCCAGCGAAAATGCGGCATTGCCCACGGAAGATTGTTGGCCGTTTCGTCCCAAAAAAATCATTGTGCACCCGATGAGTTATTTTCCCATGCGCGCCCAAGACAAGACGCCCATGGTTGATATCTATATTGAATGTCTTGATCTAGATGATCAAACAACCCGGTCAGTTGGCGTTCTGCGTTTGAATGTTGAAGATCCAAAATCCAATACTTCAACTTCTTTCAAATGCGATCTGGGGGACAAGAGCGTGAACATTCATCGCTGGGATTCGGTCAGCCGCTGCTATCTCATTGAGCTTCCCCTTCCCGCGGGTTTCAGTTGCGAGACGAATGCGTTCTTGAAGGTGAGCGCCACGCTGAATCTTGATCCAGACGAACTCTTGACCACCCAGAGCACTGTGCACTGCCCGCAGCACAAACCGTGATTGTGCGCCGCGAAACAATTCGAGCGGACCTGCTACTGCTGTTGGCGTCATTGATTTGGGGCGTGGCATTTGTTGCGCAACAAAGCGCGGCCAAAAGTTTGGACGCCGTTTCAATTATGGCCATACGATTTTTAATGGGCGCCGCGATATTGGCGCCGTTGATTATTGTTCGGCGCGCGCGTGGAGTGAATATGTCATCGCCAGGCGCGCTACTTTGGAGCGGCGGAATATTCGCGGGGCTGGCCATGGTGTTGGCGGCCTATTTGCAGCAAAAAGGAATTGAAAGCACCACCGCAAGCAGCGCCGGTTTCATCACAGGTTTGTATGTGTTGTTTGTTCCGTTAATTGGCTTGCTGTTTGGCCATCGCGTTGGTTGGTCGGCGTGGCTTGGCGTGACATTGGCCACGGTCGGTTTGTATTTGCTCAGCGTCAGCGCGGAGTTGCACATGAGCCGCGGCGACTTGCTGGTGTTGGGTTGCGCGGTTGTTTGGGCAATTCATGTGTTAATCATTGGCCGCTACGCGCCACGTTGCGACCCCATTGAACTTGCCGCCGTGCAATTTCTGGTCACGGGATTGATCGCGTTCATATTCATGATGCGCCATGGACTTCCGGAGTGGTCGCATGTTTCAAGCGCGTGGATGTCGTTGGTGTATTTGGGCGCGCTTGCCGTTGCGGTGGCGTTCACGTTGCAAGTGGTTGGCCAACGCACCGCGCCACCAACGCACGCCGCTATTTTATTAAGCATGGAAAGTCCATTCGCGGCGATCGCGGGCGCGATTCTGATTTCAGAGCGCCTCAGTAGCCGAGAATATTGTGGATGCGCGCTCATGCTTGCTGGCATTTTGGTGTCCCAACTTTTGGGTCGCAACGCAACGACGAACAGCGCCCCAACGAACGCGTTGTTGTGATTCAGTTTCCAAAGCGCATTGCTCTTGCCGCCATAAAAACTGCTCAGAAATGCCCTGAACGTCCTGCTAGACTGTGAATTCACGCTGCATGATTTATTTGGGGATTGGTGTAACGGTAGCACGACTGACTCTGACTCAGTTAGTCCTAGTTCGAATCTAGGATTCCCAATTTCAGAACATTTCTTCATTGCAAACGCTCCACTGCGCAAAGTGCTGGGGCGTTTTTATTTGGCCGATTGAAATTCTGAATTTTGAAATTCTTGCACACAGATCAAGGTCAATTCCTAGCATTCACCCATGCGCATTGTCAGCTTGCTTCCATCGGCCACGGAACTTCTTTGCCGAATTGGCGGCGCGAAATTTTTGGTGGGTCGTAGCCATGAGTGCGACTATCCGCCAGAGATTCAAGACCGCCCCGTGTTGACTAAGCAAGTGACGCACGCCGCAAGCAGCGCTGATATTGATGCGCAAGTTCGCGCGGCGCTTGCAAGTGGTGGCGGTGGCGCAAGTTTGTATGAACTGAACGAGGAACTGCTTCGATCGCTGAAGCCAGATCTCATTTTGACGCAAGATTTGTGCGATGTGTGCTCCATTGATCTTCGCACTGTGGAGCGCATTGCCAATGACATGTCGCCGCGTCCGCGCGTGGTGAGTTTAAACCCCGCGAGTATTTGGCAAGTGTTTGACGATGCGCTTGTGATTGGCGAAGCGGCAAACCTGCAGACACAAGCCGAGCGCGCCATGGTGGAATTACGCGGCGCCTATTGGAGCGCTGTGGATTATGTAAATCCCTATATTCCAGGGCCAGAAGTGCTTTTTTTAGAGTGGTGCGATCCGCCATTTTGTGGCGGCCACTGGACGCCAGAACTTATTCAAGCGGCTGGCGGACAACATTCGCTGCAACGCGCGCATGCCAAAAGTCGCGCGCTGACGGGAGAAGAAATTATCGCCGCCGCGCCTGAACGAATTGTGATTTGCCCTTGCGGCTTCTCGCTTGATCGCGCGTGGCAAGAACTGGATGTATTGCGCGCGACAAAGTGGTGGCCCCTGCTTCCGGCTGTGATGGACAACAAACCAAATGCGATCGCCGTGGTGGATGGAAATCAAATGTTCAACAGACCAGGTCCGCGACTTGTTGATGCGTTTGCCTGGCTTGTGAGTTGGCTGAATGATCGCCCAGAAGTTTTGCCCGCACATTTCCCTGTTCGCATGGTGAACAGTGGCACACAGATTGCTATCTAAATCCAACGAAGCTCAGCATGCGCCCTCGGGGGACGCCTGATGAGCTCAATTGAAAGGACCTCACACAATGCGGACTGACAAATTGACAACCTTGGCTCAGGAAGCCATTCAAAACGCGCAAAGCCAAGCCAATTTGGCGGGTCACGGCGAGCTCACTCCCCTGCATTTGTTACTAGCTGTGGTTGAGGAGAAAAACGGAATTGCCAGCAGCATTTTGCAGCGCGCCGGTGTGGACGCCAACCGCGTGCGCGATGTGGCGGAGGCAGAAATGCGACGCATGCCCAAAGTGCAAGGCGCAAATGCCGCGCCTGGTACGGCGTTTGGGCAAATTCTGACGGATGCCGAGCGTGAGGCGCAGCGCATGAAGGACACCTATGTCAGCACTGAACATTTATTGTTGGCGCTGTCTGAAACGAAAACCTCAGCCAAAGAAGTGCTCAGCACACTGGGCGTCACTCGCGCGCGCATTCTTCAATCCATTGAGGCTATTCGCAAAGCCAGTGGTTCAACTGGTGCCAACGACCCCAATGCCGAGAGCGGCATGGAGGCTCTGAAGAAGTACGCGATTGATTTAACTGAGCGCGCGCAATCTGGAAAGATAGATCCAGTGATTGGTCGAGATGAAGAAATTCGCCGCTGCATGCAGGTGCTGAGTCGTCGATCGAAAAATAATCCCGTGCTGATTGGCGAGCCCGGAGTTGGCAAGACCGCCATCGCCGAAGGTTTGGCGCTGCGCATTATCAATGGCGATTGCCCAGAGAGCATGAAGGACGCGCGCATTCTGTCACTTGATGTTGGCGCGCTGCTTGCGGGTGCAAAGTTTCGTGGCGAGTTTGAGGAGCGACTGAAGGCCGTGTTGCGCGAAGTTGCCGCCGCTGAAGGCTCGATTATTTTATTCATGGATGAGTTGCACACCATTGTGGGCGCGGGTCAAACCGAGGGCTCACCCAGCGCGGGCAACTTGCTGAAACCAGCACTTTCCCGCGGTGAATTGCGATGTATTGGCGCCACCACGTTGGCGGAATATCGCAAACACATTGAGAAGGACGCCGCGTTCGCGCGCCGCTTTCAGCCCGTGTTTGTTGGCGAACCAAGTGTCGAGGACACCATCGCAATTTTGCGTGGCTTGAAAGATCGCTACGAAGCGCATCACGGAGTTCGCATTCAAGATGGCGCGCTTGTGTCGGCCGCAACCTTGAGTCAGCGCTATATCGCGGATCGTTTTCTTCCTGACAAAGCCATTGACTTAATTGACGAAGCCGCAAGCCGCCTTCGCATTGAAAATGATTCCATGCCCGCGGTGCTTGATGTGATTCGCCGCGACATCATGCGTCTTGAAATTGAACGCGAGGCGTTGAAGTTGGAAAAAGATTCCGACAGCCGAAAGCGTCTTGACGCCATTGAAGCGGAGCTCGCGGGCCTGCAAGATCAAAATCGAAAACTCACGGCGCAATGGGAGCTGGAGAAAAAAGATTTGGACGCCATCAAAGCGTGCAAGTCGGAAATGGACCGCAAAAACACGGAGCTTGAGCAAGCGCAACGCGCCGGTCAACTGGAGAAAGCCGCGCGCATTCAATACGGTGAAATGCGCGACCTTGACGCGCGCCTTAAGACAGCTTCGGCCGCTCTGCATGCGCGCATTGCCACGGGCGCCGCGTTGGTGCATGAAGAAGTGGACTCCGAACAAATTGCGCATGTTGTGGCCAAATGGACGGGTATTCCCGTGAGCCGCTTGATTGAAAGCGAGCGTGAAAAATTACTGCGCATGGAGGAGCAACTTCAGCAACGTGTGGTTGGTCAAGCTGAAGCCGTCACAAGCGTGGCCGACGCCGTGCGCAGAAGTCGCGCCGGTTTAGGCGAGGCGCATCGACCCATTGGAAGTTTTCTTTTCCTTGGTCCAACAGGCGTTGGCAAAACCGAGTTGTGCAAAGCGCTGGCGGAATTTTTGTTCGACACTGAGGACGCCATGGTTCGCATTGACATGAGCGAGTTCATGGAGCAACACTCCGTTGCACGTCTCATTGGCGCTCCTCCGGGATATGTGGGCTACGAAGAAGGCGGCCGCCTGACGGAAGCGATTCGTCGCCGTCCGTACGCCGTGATTTTGTTTGACGAAATGGAAAAGGCGCACCCCGATGTCAGCAATGTCCTGTTGCAAGTGCTTGATGATGGCCGCCTGACCGACGGTCAAGGCCGCACCGTTGATTTCACCAACACCATTATCGTCATGACCAGCAACATTGGCGCGCAAGCCATTCTGGAAATGACCGAGAAAGGCCAGCCCGATTCAATCATTGAAGCGCATGTGCGCGGAGAATTGAAAAAGCATTTGCGCCCTGAACTTCTCAACCGCATTGATGAGACCGTTGTCTTCCATCAACTGTCCAAGAAGCAACTTGCTGGCGTGGTGCAAATTCAAATCAAGTATTTGCAGAAGCGCCTGAAGTCGCGCGGCCTGGATCTTGCCCTGAGCGCCAAGGCTGTTGAAGCGTTGGCCGATGAGGGGTACGACCCATCATTTGGCGCGCGACCACTGAAGCGTGTCATTCAACAGCGACTTGAAAATGGAATCGCCGGGAAAATTTTGGAAGGCGCGTTCAAAGAAGGCGACACCGTGAACGTGGACTTCACTGGAAAAAGTTTCACGTTCACCAGTGACTCAACAAAGCAGCCCGTGAAGTCCAAGTAAAAACTTCATGGCTGACATTGTTGACGCGCTGATTTCAACCACAGAATGGTTGCAACTTGAACGATGTCACTGGTTGAACACGGCACTGCGGCAACCCGCGAACATCACTCCACGGTGACGCTTTTAGCAAGATTTCTCGGCTTATCAACGTCTTTTCCGCGCAACACCGCGGCGTGATACGCCAGCAATTGCAACGGAATTACGGTGACCAAAGGCTGCAGCAATTCAGGAACGTCTGGAACGTAGAACACTTCCTCCGCCATGGTTGCAATGTGCTCATCGCCCTCGGTGGCAATGGCAATCACATGGCCGCCGCGGCTGCGAACCTCTTGAATGTTGGACAACACTTTTTCGTACTGGCTATTTTTTGTGGCGATGAACACGCACGGCATGCCATTGTCAATCAGGGCGATCGGTCCGTGCTTCATTTCCGCGGCGGGCATTCCCTCGGCGTGAATGTAGGAAAGTTCCTTCAACTTCAACGCGCCCTCAAGCGCCACCGGCCAATTCAAACCACGACCCAAGAACAACCAATTTTCGCGGTCAATATATTTGGCGACGGACGCTTTCACCTTGTCGCTTAACTTGAGTGTGCGCTCAATGGCGTCTGGAATTTGCTCCAGGCTTTTCAAGAACGACGAAACAAAATCATTACTGAGATAACGGCGCCGACCCACAAACAGCGCCAGCATGGTGGCCACCATAACTTGACCCACAAACGCCTTGGTGCTGGCCACGCCAATTTCCGGTCCCACGCGCAGATACACGCCGGCATCCGTCTCGCGGCTAATAGTTGAACCCACCACGTTCACAACTCCAAGCGAGAACGCGCCGCGTTGTTTGGCTTCTTGCAGCGCGGCCAACGTGTCAGCGGTTTCGCCAGACTGGCTGATCGCCACAACAACGGTGCCCTCTTCAACAATCGGATTGCGGTAACGGAATTCACTTGCGTAATCCCAGTCCGCGTTGACCTTGCCAAGCTCCTCCATCAAGTACGAAGCGATCATGCACGCATGCAGCGCGGTGCCTTGACCAACGAAGGTCACGCTGCGCGCGGTGGCCAACATTTTGGCGTGTTGCAACACTCCGCCAAGCACAATTTGCCCGCTGCGCGTGTCAACGCGACCCTTCAAGCATGTGCGCAACGCGCCGGGTTGCTCATAAATTTCCTTCAGCATGAAGTGTTCAAAATCACCAAGCTCAATTTCAGCCAGATCAAATTCAAGTTCCTTCACTTGCGCGTCAACTGGAACATCATCCACTGTCGAAGTGCGGAAACTGTCGCGCGTAAGTTTGGCCACCGTGTAATCAGCAAGCGTGAACGCCTGCGTGGTATGCGCAACAATCGCGCTTGAATCGCTGGCCACAATGTATTCATCTTTTCCAACGCCAACCATCAGCGGACTGCCCTTGCGCGCCACCACCAACACATCGGGCTCGCTCTTGCAAATTGCGGCAATGGCGTAGGCGCCGGTCACTTCGCGAAGCGCCGCCTGAACGGCTTTCTCCAAGTCGCCCTTGTACAACTCGCCAATCAAATGCGCCAAGACTTCGGTGTCGGTCTCGCTCTCAAAGGTGTGGCCCTTCTCCTCCAAGTATTTTTTCAGACTGGAATAATTTTCAATGATGCCGTTGTGAATAATGGCAATGTTGTGGCCAAGTTTTTTATCGTCGCAGTGCGGATGCGCGTTGCGATCGGTGACGCCACCGTGGGTGGCCCAGCGCGTATGGGCAATTCCAATCGTGCCCTTAAATCCGCCAGTCTTCTCCACCAAGTCCTCCAATTTTCGCACGCGTCCAATGCTCTTGGCGATCTCCATCTTGCCATCCAAAATGGCCACGCCCGCGGAGTCGTACCCGCGGTACTCCAAGCGCTTCAGGCCCTCAATTAAAACTGGCAGAGCGTGTCGTTTACCGATATATGCAACAATGCCACACATAATGAGGTCTCCAAAAAGATGATTGCGCCGCCCACAAGCGACATCCACAACAGTCGAACGAAAAGTAAGAGTAACAGCCCATGCGGGTTCTATTCCACCATGAACTTGTCGACACATTCCGCGCGCAACTGAAGCACGAAAATGATTCCCCAATTGAAATCCAATCTTCGAAAGCAATTCAAGGGTGTTCTTGCCACCGCCCCGATTTCTGCGGGCGTTTGCCACCATTTGCAGCAATGGCCAGAGTGGAATTCCGCGCGCGTGATTATGGGATTCATGGCGTTGGGAAGCGAGCCGGACGTACTTCCTGCCCTGCGCCAAGCCTTTGCCCGCGGCGCGAAAATTGCTTTTCCAATTGTGGACGGTGACACCATTCGCGTTGGCGCAGTGGCGTCGCTGAGTGATGAACATTTCACGGTGGATTCCATGGGCGTGAAAAGTCCAAGCGCATGGACGCCCCTTGATGTGGACGCGCTGGATATTGTCTTGGTGCCCGGCATTGCGTTTGATGCGCGCGGCGGGCGTCTTGGCCGTGGCGGCGGTTTTTACGATCGATTTCTCGCGCGACTTCATGCGCGCACTCTCACCGTGGGCGTCAGCGACGCGCGGCGCATTGTGGAGATCGTGCCCATGGAAGCGCATGATTGCCGCACAAAATGGTTGGTCAGCGATGCGCAAAGAGTTGCTCAATCACAGCCCATTTTGCCGATATAACATTGCGGTTGTCGCAAACAATTTTCAATCCGGTTCCAACTCAAGGATTCTCGCATGGTTCTTTCTAGTCAAAGCATTCGTTCAGATGGTCGGCGCATGATGTCAAGCGATGGTCGACGCATTCGTCGCCGTGGGTGGAAGTTGTTCGCGCTCTTGGGTTTGGTGATTGTGTTTACTTGGCTTGGCTGGCGTTTCTTTGGTTCGCAATCTGAAGTCCCCGCGAACGAAATTCGCGCGGCGGTTGATCCAGAGCAGCGAGTGGCACGTGAGCTCTCGAATCCAATTACGGAAATGCCAGTGGTGGCGATTGAGCCTGTGAATAATATTCCTGAAATGGCGCCGCAAGCCGCAACCGCTGTGATCGGCGACGCAAAGCCAAAAGCAAATCAAAATCAAACGACTCAAACCGCGGCGCAAACTTCGGCGCAGAACGCAACGCCAAGCGCGCCGCAAAGCGCCGCCGCCAATTCCGAGCCAGTGATCACTGCGGAGGAAATTGCTTCTGCAAACTCCGCTCTTCTGACGGCGTTCACACAATTGGATACGGATCCTGTCGCCGCTCGAGCGTCACTCACTCGACTTCTTGAAGGTTCCGCCACCACCACCGCCGATCGGTTGAAGGCGTACGACGCCATCAACAAGGTCAACGCCATGCTGACATTCAGCGAACGCGTTTTGGCGAATGATCCATACGCGAAGCAATACACGGTGAAAGAAGGCGATTCGCTTTCAAACATTCGCAAGTCCCTGAACTTGGATTGCGAGTGGAGATTTCTGCAACGCATCAATCATTTGCCGACAGAGCGATCGATTCGCATTGGCCAAGTTTTAAAAACACCAACTGGCGCTTTTCACGGTGAAGTTCGCAAGAGTGAATTCCGTCTGAACATTTTCGAAGGTGACGGTCCTGGCCGCGTGATGGTGGCCAGCTATCCAATTGCGCTTGGCGAATTCAACAGCACTCCAACAGGCGCGTTCGCCATTCGTCCGCGAAGCAAACTGATTGATCCCGAGTGGCGCAATCCACGAACGGGTCAACACTTTGAAAGCAACGACCCAGCAAATCCAATCGGCGAGCGCTGGATTGGGTTGAAGGGAATCGAGCCGCACAACAAAAACTTTGAGGGCTACGGCATTCACGGCACCACCGACCTGACCTCCATCGGCAAGCAAGCCAGCATGGGTTGCGTGCGCATGTTGCCGCAAGATGTTGAAGTGGTGTACGAATTGCTGACCGAGCCAAACTCAATTGTCACGATCGCGCCGTGACCATGCGCATACGTGGCATTCACGCATCACGCGTCTTGCCGCTACGATTTTGAAATGCCCAAGCCAGAATGCCTTGAATTCTTTGACTCCCCCAGCGACGCGCCCTTTGTGATTGAGCACATCAGCGAGGAGTTCACCAGCGTGTGTCCCAAGACCGGTCACCCCGATTTTGGAAACGTAACGCTGCGCTACGAGCCCGCAGCGGTGTGCGTTGAACTGAAAAGTCTAAAACTGTATTACCAAAGTTTCCGCAACGACGGCATTTTCTACGAAGCCGTGACCAACCGAATTCGTGACGACTTGGCAAGCGCCATGAGTCCGCGCTGGATGCAAATCATCACCGACTGGAAGGGCCGCGGCGGAATCCGCAGCCGCATTATTGCAACGCACGGCAATGTTCCTGCGGCGTGGGTGAAATAAATTGCGATCCGCATGACGCACTTGCTCGCAGAAAGTTTGTTGCACACCAGCACGCCGTTCGCGCTGCGCTTGGGCGGCAACTTTGGCATTCGTTGGTACGGACTTGCCTACGCCTGCGGATTTTTCGTGGCGTGGCTGCTGATGCGATGGATGGCCGCGACGCATCGCTCGCCCATGACCAAAACACAAGTGGGAGATTTTCTCACGTGGGCCGTGATGGGCGTGATTGTTGGCGGACGCGTTGGCCATGTTGTTTTTTATGACCACCCATTGCTGTACACATTCACCAGCGAGTTTCCATTTTGGGGATTGCTGTTCATTCACCGCGGCGGAATGTCCAGCCACGGCGGAATCATCGGCGTGGTGCTTGCCGTATGGTGGTGGTGCAAACGCAACGGAATGTTGTTCTCGCATGTGGCGGATTTGGCGGCGTGGGCTTGCTGCATTGGCCTTGGATTAGGCCGCTATGCCAACTGGATTAACGGCGAATTGTGGGGAAAACCGCTGCCAATTGCGCTACAAGTAGACAGCCCGTGGTGGAGCGTGAAGTATCCAGAAGAATTGCTCCGACCCGGCGTGATCAGCGACTCAACTTTGGTGCTGCTGAAACCGCTTGTTCCAATGTCAAGCTCGACGGTTGCGGCGGGCATGCAAATTTCACCCATTCCAGTTGCGGGCGCGATTGAGCGCGGCGACACCGCGCAAATGTTGTACGCCGCGTGCTATGGCGGCGATGTTGTGGTGCGCGCAAAAGTGGCGCAGTACTTGACCGCGTACTACCCAAATAATTTTCTGCAAGCCATCAGCGACGGCGTGGTGTTGTTCGCGCTACTTTCAATTGTGTGGCTGAAGCCACGCAAGCCCGGCGTGATCACCGGCTGGTTTGTGCTGGGCTACGGATCACTGCGACTGGCCACCGAGCAATTTCGCGAAATTGATCCCGGCGTGTTCATGATTGGTCCCGCCACGTTGCCCATGCTGTTAAGCCTGTTCATGATGGCGATCGGCGCGGTGATTTGCGTTGCCAGTAGCCGAAGAAATTGTGCGCCAATGGGCGGACTTGTTTGGCACAACTGAAGTTGTGATCAACTTTTCGTGGGCGGCGTGGCGTCGTGATACACAGGCACCGCATTTTCCCAGGCTTTTTCCCACAAACGGAAGCCGCCTTCAAACGCGTTTGCGTTGTCACCCAAACGACAACCCACGGGAAGCTCTTTCAAATTTGCCGCGTTACCGCCTCCAAGAACCACCTCATCCGGAATCAACGCCGCGCTGAGAATTTCAATCACATCGGCAACGGACTTGCGCCACTTCTTTTTTCCAAGGCGCTCCAAACCGCGCAGACCAACATAGTCCTCAAACGACTTGCCATTCTTATATGGAAGATGCGCCAACTCCATGGGCAAAATCTGATTGCCAACAATAAAGCATGAACCTAGTCCAGTGCCCAAACCCAGAAACAACATCTTTCCGCTTTTGTAACTGCCCACCGCTTGCATGGCGGCGTCGTTGAGAATTTTCACGGGCACGCCAAAGTCGGTGTCGTAATCAAAGTCCGTCCAACCTTTGCCAAGATTTGCGGGGTCATGCAACGGTCGATTATTTTGAATGGGCGCAGGAATGCCCATGGACACTCCGTCAAACTTCCAGCCCACGCATAATTTTTTCACTCCGTCCACCATCATGCGCGGAGTCAGCGTTGGACCGCTTTCAAACTGCCGCTTCTCTGGATCATTTGGAACACGAATCTTCACATGCGTGCCGCCGATATCTATTGAAAGAATGTTCATGGGCGTAGGGTAGCCAACTTGGAATGGCTTAAATTGGCATTTTTTCATAAAAAAAGTTGTCCCTGCTTTGTTAATGAGCACAATTTGGAGGGCATGAATCGAAAGTTCCTGACTTCTCAAATCGGTGGTATTTTTCTTGCCCTCGCCTTCAACGTGGTGCCAGTTGCCGCACAGACCGCCGCGTTTGTGAATTGGGAATCGCCTCAGTCTCACCCGATTGACATCACGCCCAATGGACTTGTTGTGCTTGCGGTCAACACGGCCGATGCCCAACTAGAAATTTTTGATGTGGCCAATGGCTCGCTCATGCGCCGCGGTTCGGTTGCGGTTGGTCTTGATCCGGTTTCGGTGCGCGCGCGCAACAACACGGAAGCATGGGTTGTGAATCAAATCTCTGACTCGGTCAGCGTGATTGATATTGCCACCATGCGCGTGACCAAGACAATTAATATTGGCGATGAACCCGCCGACGTTGTGTTCGCCGGCTCGCCGCAAAAAGCATTCGTGTCATTGTCCATGCCAGAGAAGCTTGCCGTGGTTGACGCGACAACTCCAAACACCATCACCACAATCACCATCGCTGGAAGTTCGCCGCGTGCGTTGGCCGCCAGCCCCGACGGAAGTAAAATATATTTGGCCATCTTTGAAAGCGGCAATCACTCGACCATGGTGCCAGAGGCTTCCGTGAACTCCGCAAGCGGTCCGTACGGCGGACAAAATCCTCCGCCAAATTCTGGTACGGCATTCAGCCCCACGATAAAATCTGGCTTGGCAACGCCGCCAAAAGTATCGCAAATCGTGCGTAAAAATGCTGCAAATCGCTGGTTGGATGGCAACGCGCGCGACTGGACAAGTTTGGTCACTTGGGATGTGCACGACAACGATGTGGCCGTTGTGAACGCCAGCAGCTTGGCAGTGACATACATCAAAGGCCTCATGACCATTGTCAGCGGAATTGGTGTCGCGCCCAATGGAAATGTTCTTGCGATTGGCATGGAGTCCCACAACGAGTTGCGCTTTGAACAAAATGTCAACGGCGTGTTTGTTCGTTGCATGGGAGCGCTTCTTCCTGGCGGCGCCGCGGGCAGCGCGGCGTTCGACATGAATCCGCATCTTTCATACACATCATCAACCACCGCGGATAAATCGCCTTCCATTGGCGATCCGCGCGGCGTGGCTTTCAACAGCGCGGGAACAACCGCGTATGTCGCTGGCCTTGGATCCAACAATGTCATCGCAATCAATCCTTCATCCGGCGCGCGCATTGGAACAATGACGGTGGGCGAAGGCCCAACTGGTCTTGTCACCAGTCCCGACGGCACGCGCTTGTATGTGCTTGATCGATTTGAAGGCGCGGTGTCGGTGGTCAGCACCGGCGCAAACATGGAAATTGCGCGCCTTGCGTTTCATGATTCAACGCCAGCCACCGTGAAAGCTGGTCGACCATTTCTGTATGACACGCATCTGACATCGGGTTTGGGCCAAGCCAGTTGCGCCTCATGCCACGTCGACGGCCGCAGCGATCGCATCGCCTGGGACATTGGAAATCCACAAGGAAGCGTGAAGGGATTCGATCAAAAATGCCAAGTTGGCGGCTGTATTTCGTGGAATCCAATGAAGGGACCCATGACTTCGCAAACCCTTGTTGGCATTATTGGCAACGAACCTTTCCATTGGCGCGGCGAAAAAATTTCATTGGCGGAATTCAACGAGGCCTACACCAATTTGCAAGGCCGCTCTTCACAAATCACCGACACGGAAATGTCACACTTAAGCGACTACTTGGCCTCGCTCACATTTGGTCCAAATCCAAATAGAAATATTGACGGCACCATGAAATCAACCGTGACGGTTTCGAATGGAACGGGCAATCCAACAAGTGGTCAAACTATTTTCAATTCGTCGCGGATTTTTGGCGCGCCTCCAGGACTCACATGCGTTGATTGCCACGCTGGCACCGCGGGTACCAACAATAAAGTTGATATTCCTGGTCCCACCGACGACCAAAACAAAAAGAACGTTCCACTGCGCGATGTCTATCGCAAAGTTGGCGCGAGCAAATCATCGCAAGTTGCAAATCGCGGGTTTGGTTTCGACCACTCTGGCGAAGAAAGCACCATTCAAGATGTATTGAATATTGGTTTCGCTTTTCCTCAAGGCCCCACTGGCGCAACACAGAAGCGTGATGTTGAGGCGTTTGTGCTGAGCTTTGGCAGCGACACACACGCGGGAGTTGGCGCGCAAGCGTTTGCAAGCGGCGTGAACGATGACACCACCCGCATTGCGCAATTGATCTCCATCGCAACAAGCCAGTCGACGCAAGTGGGCCTGATTGTCAAAGGAAATCGCGCTGGAATTGCGCGCGGTTGGCTGTTTCAAGGCGGCACATTTGTTTCAGATTTAACAGGCGAAAGTATTTCGCCCGCGCAATTGCTTGCGGGCGCAAGTGCTGGCAACGAACTCACCTATACGCTTGTTCCAGTGGGCATGGCTCGTCGACTTGGAATTGATCGTGACGGCGACGGCGCGCTTGATCAAGATGAAATTTTGGCGGGCACGGATCCTGCAGGAACACTTTGTCTGGGCGATTTCGACGGTGATCACGATATTGGCAGCGGGGACATTTCAATCATGCTGCTGAACTTTGGTCCAGTGTCTCCAGGCGACCCCACCGATCTAGACAACACGGGTGTGGTTGACTCCGCGGATGTATCCAGGCTGCTTCTTGATTGGGGCAATTGCCAGTGAGTTGAAAGCCCTGGCGCTCAAATTTTAAGATTGCGCCACTTCGAAATATATTTTTTCTTGTTGCAGAGAGATGGCGGACCACTGGTACTTCGCGGCAAATTGAAGCCCCGCCGCGCATAATTTCTGCCGCAATACATCATCTTCCAACACGCGCGCCAAAGCGGCGTGAAGCGCGTCCGCGTTGCGCGGATCCTCCACCAGCAGCACATTCGTTTCATGCGTGAGCAAGGCTGAAATACCGCAATAGTTCTTGCCGCTGACAACCACTGGAACTCCATTGGCCATGGACTCCACCACAACCATGGCAAATGTGTCCTCTAAGGTTGGATGCGCCAAACAATCCACCGCGACATACGCGGGGCCCGTGTCTTTAATGGATCCTAAAAAGTGAACGCGGTCAGCAACGCCTTCTTCTTGTGCGTGGCGTTGAAATTCTTGAATGTGCGCGGGGTTTCCTACAACAGCGAGCCACGTGTTATCGTGAAATTTTGCAAGCGACTTCAGCAACGTGTTCAGCCCCTTCTTTCCATAATCATTGCCCACAAACAAAATGCCGCGGCCTGTTTGCGGCAAACCCAATTGTTTGCGCGCGGCAAGTTGCCGCTGCGGCGTTGCGACTTCGCTTGGCATGGTCACGCCTGGCGTGACAACTTCAAACACATGCGCGCTGTCGGGATACACGCTTGCCATTTGTTGCAACAAAATGTCGGAAGTGGCGGTGATTCGCTTCTTCTTCTGTCCGATTGCAAATCGCTTCTTTTCCAGCCATAAATACGTTATCAAACGCGGACTGGTCAGCACTTTCATCCAGCTCAGAAGCAAGCGCGGACCGCTGACGCCATAAAATAATTTGTACTTGCTTGGCAGCACGGTCACAGTCTGAACGTTGCCGCACCAAATATTTTCGTGCGAGTGAATCACATCAAAGCCATGGCGCGTGGCCCACCACGCCGCTGTCGCGTACCACAATTGATTTGTCCAGCGCCACATGAAGGGCGAAGTCGAAACCTTGTGAAAGGTCACGCCCGGAATTGCGTGCGCAAGTGTTTGCGCGAACACATGAATGTCGTGGCGTGGCGCAAGTTGCTCCACATGCGCAATGGACAAGCGCTCCGCGCCGCCAGCTGTTGGAGAAAAGTTTCTATTCAGCACCGCAACGCGTAGGCGCCGCTGGCCTACTGAATTGGAATGGGCGGCCTGTATCACCACGCCTGTTGAAATACCAGAATTTGTGTTTGCAGAATTCATTTCTCAATTCGCCAATCATTGAATTTTGTCGCTAAAAGCCTGAATGGTGTAATGATGCAATTCATGCGCGCCGCCGATCTTCGTAGCGCGTGGCCAACTTCAACCACAACACAAGCAAGCTGGTGGAGCGCGTCACAATGGCCCGCGGCAACCGCATGAAGTCCTCCCCTGCAACGCAACGCCCACGCGCGGTTGTGGTTGCAGACTGGTACCCCGCGGCGCGCGCCATGTCTACATGTTCCTGCGTGAAGTCGCCGTATGGATAACAAAAGTGGCGCACGGGCGAACCCGCCATGCTTTCCAATTCCGATTTGCACAACGCAATTTCTTGCGCAGCCTCTTGCGCCGACACCTGCGACAACTTCACGTGGTGCCTTGTGTGCGCGCCAACTTCTTGTCCGCCATCAATCCACTGGCGCAACTGCGCGGCGTTCATAAGCGGCGTGCTGGCAATACCAATTTTGTGGTCCCACTGATTTGTTTTTCCAACATGCTGACTCACCGCGAAACATGTTGAAGAAAAACCGTGGCGCTGCAACACGGGCAACGCATGGGTGTGATTATTTAAAAAGCCATCATCAAAAGTAATGCCGACCACTTTTCCAACACGCTCGCCGCGCAAATACGGAAGCAAATCCGTCATGGAAAGCCCTTGATATCCAAGCAATTTCAACAAATGCATTTGGCGCGCGAAACTTGTGGGCGCGACAACCAACCCACGCAGCGGCGCGCCCTTTGCTGGCGCGACCTCAATCTGGTGGTACATCAGAATGGGTATTGGCGAGGAATTTTCTGTGTGGAGGATTGCCATATTTGATTGAATTGCGCTCACTGATAAGACTAACACCACAGCTTCCGAATGCTTTGCGCATGCATGAATACTGCGTGCGTTAGCATCGTGAACATGAGTAGTCCGTACCGCCTTTCGTTTGTCGCGTTCTTTGGGCGCACATTTGATGAATACATGCAAATGTTCGCGACCACGCCAAAGGAATTGCGCACAGGACGCACTCTGGATTGTCCAAGCGGTCCCGACAGTTTTATTGCGGAAGGTCTGCGCCAAGGTTTGGATGTTGTGGGATGCGATCCCATGTACCAATTTGATGCCAGTGAAATTCACGCGCGTGGCAAAGCAAGCATCGACGCAACTTTTGAAGAGCTGAAAAAAAATCCAGACTCACTACACCACAAAAACCTGCAAGAGTTCACGCGCAATAAATATCTGGCGCTTGAAGCGTTCGCCGCGGACTACGCGCTGAATAAAAAACACGGCCGCTATGTGCATGCGTCGCTGCCCACACTGCCATTTGCTGATGGCAGTTTTGACAGGGTTTTAACGGCGAATTTTCTCATGTTGTATGCGTGCGTTGCGGATGGCGGCTTATATGACGGCAAGGAGTTTGACCTTGATTTTCACTTGCGCTCCGTGGATGAACTTGCGCGCGTGAGCAAGCATGAAATCCGCATGTCACCCACCCGTGCGGCATCAAGTCCATGGGGGGAGCACCCCTACTTACAAGCGGTCATGGAACGCTTGCGCTCACACAAATTCACGGTGGAACTTGTTCCAAGCGTGTACGACGACGGCTTCGGCACAATCAACCATCTGCTTGTGGCGCGTCGGTCCATTGCTTCCGATTGACGATCAAAAGAACGTTCATGGGCATATCGAAGCCAAGTTGCGATGAAGACTAGATTTGTAGGGTTTCATATAAGTATTTGACCCTCAATTACTTAAGTCATTGAATGTGAATTGTGTAAACAAATAAATTGAGCGAACTTGCCGCCAAACTCATGCATATAGTATTTCCCTGCTTTTTTGGCGCGTGCCAAAAATTGAGGGGAAACACTTACCAAAGGATCGTGAAACTCATGTTTGTCAAATCATTCGTCGCAGCCACATTGCTTGCCACCACTTCAATTTGCGTTGCGGTATCCACCACAACACAAGACACCAAGGCAGCCACTGCGCAAACCACCGCGCCAGCCGCAAAACAAGGAACCATTGTTCAAACAGCCAAAAATGCTGGTCAATTCAACACACTGTGTGAACTTGTCGCAGCCGCTGGCTTGGTTGACACGCTCAACAGCGCGGGACCATTCACCGTATTCGCGCCAACCGACGCGGCATTCGCCAAGTTGCCACCAGAAACTGTGGCCGCATTGAAGAAGGATCCAAAGGCCCTCGCAGCAATCTTGACCTACCACGTAGTGCCAGGCAAGAAAGACGCCGCCGAAGTTGTGAAGATGAAGGAAATCATGACGGTTGAAGGTCAACCAATCATGATCACCATTGTTGACGGCAAAGTGATGTTGAATAAATCCGCCACCGTGGTCAAGACCGATGTCGGCGCCAGCAATGGCGTGATCCATGTGATCGACACCGTGATTATGCCACCAGCCAAGAAGGCCGATGCAAAGTCCACGGACATGCCAGGCATGGGCTCTGGAAGCAAGAACTGAATTTGTACATAATTTAAAACAACGGAGCCCGGTCTTATGGCCGGGCTCTTTTGTTTTTATTGGTGACAGCCAACACCACATGGCGACATGTCAGCGCATGGGCTGTGTCCAATAAATGTCTTATAATACACACTTAAATAGATATAAATGAAAATACAATCGACTCACTACGTATTGCGCCAATCATTCATGAATTGATGTCTTTCATTATTTTTAACTATTTAAAGACCTTGTGAATCTTCAAGCAACACAAGGTCGAACGCCGAATTACTAAACTACTGGCTTATAAATTTGGAACTAGTACGTGTCCTTGTTGGACATTGTGTTAGAACCATGGGAGATTCACCTTGTTAACACTTGCAGCAGAAATGACTACCACTATGAAAGCCCTCAATGCAGGACTTTCCATGGAAGGCGTCACAATGTATTTATTTTGGCTTTGTTCCGTTGCCATGGCCGCGGGCATGTTCTATTTTTGGCTTCAACGCAAGACCGTTCCCGTGCAATATCAAACCGCCGTTACTGTGGCCGGCATTATTTGCGGCGTCGCCGCTTTCCACTATTGGAGAATGAGCAATATTTATCTGGAAGGCGTTGCAAGTTTGTTTAATGAAGATGGTTCTCGTATTCCAGGTGCAACCATTAAGCAATTCCCAACCGCGTACCGCTATATCGATTGGCTGATCACGGTTCCATTGCTTGTGATGGAGTTCCCGCTTCTGCTGAATTTGGGCAAAGCTGGGCGCGAACTATTCAAAAGCCTGTTGTTTTGGTCGCTTGTCATGTTGATCACCGCCTGGGTCGCTGAAGAAAGCGTCACTGGTAGTCAACAATGGTGGACATGGTACGTGGTGTCATGCGGCGCCTGGTTGTACATCGTGTACACGCTGTTCACCACGGTCACCGAAGCCATGAAGACCGCTCCAGAAAGTATTCAAGAAAGCTTGAAGACCATGCGCTTATTCGTGTTGGTGGGTTGGGTGATTTACCCAATCGGTTTCTTGATGGCTCTCAATGGCGGCAATGGTGAAAGCTGGCGCGAAATTTTGTACAACGTGGCCGACGTCATCAACAAGGTCTTCTTCGGCTTGGTCTGCTACCAAGGCGTGAAGGCTCTAGGACAAAAAGCCTGAGTCGTTGGACATATTTAGTTTGAAACTCGCCCCGCCTACCGCCGCCGAGTTCGATGGATCACAAAGATCCGTCGAACAGGTGGTGAAGGCGGGGCGATTTATTTTTGCCGACGCGCGCGCGTGGCCATGGTGCGTGCTGGCGTTTGGCGTATTGAGCGCGTTGATCGATCCCGCATTCACAACAACAGCGGCGCCGTGGCCGTTTGTGATCGCGTTGTTTGTGTTTGGAATGCCACATGGATGCGCGGACTGGATTGTGGCGGCGCGTTTATCCGGGCGCGTGGGAGCGTGGTCAAGAATCAGCGGATTTATAGGGTATTTATGCCAAATGCTGGCGTGCTTGGCGTTGATGGCGTTGCTGCCAGGCGTGGCGGCATTGATGTTTTTGTGCTTGACCATGTTTCATTTTGGCATGGCCGATGCCACGGCGGTAGGCGCGGACAAAGATGGATTTGTGGCGCGCTGGGGATTGGCGCTTGGTCGAGGCATGCTCTTATTAAGCACTGCCTTCGCAGCGCACCCAGTTGCGGCGTGGGCGCCCTTTGAACAAATTGAAACCGCGCTCAGCGCGTGGCAGCATGGCGCGGCAAGCGCGTGGATGCCGACGCCTCAAGAAATGCGTCCGCTTGCAATGATTGGAGTTGCCGCGGGTGTGGCATTTGCTTTGGCAAGCGCGGCGGCACGCGCGCGCCGCGGACATGCGCGCGCCGCAGTTTTAGATCTTGTTGAGCACGCATTGGTGGCAAGCATGGCCGCGCTTGCGGATCCACTGTTTGCGGTTGGCATGTTCTTCATTGGCGTGCATGCGTTTCGACACACGCGTCGCTTGGCTTGCACAAAAACTATAATCACACCGTCATATACAACCACTCATATAATCGCGTCGCGATATACCACGAACAATTTTTTAGCACGCCTGGTGCGCGTGCATGTGATTAGTTTGCCGCTGCTCTGGCCCACCATTCCCTGCATGATTCCACTGTGCTGGTTGCTTGGCGGCTTGAACGCGCACTCGCTTGCCGTGGCCAGCATTGCTTTCTACATGATCACCACGCTGCCGCATCACTTGCTTGGCTTGCGCTTACCCGCCGCCGATTTATCGCCGGCAGCGTAAAGAGTTACTTCAAAATGTGGCGTATCACCGGTGCGGGGCTTTGTGCGCATCAACTCTTCTAGATTGAATTTGTTAGTGCATAATGAAGATGTTCAATGACCGACTCCATCATCATCACACTGATTGCGCTGGCAGTCGCGCTGGAAATTACAGGCATTGTGCTTGCGCTAGACGCAATCATGCGTGGCCGCACTCCGCACGGAACTCTTGCGTGGGCGCTTGTTCTTATTTTCCTGCCGCCACTTGGAATTTTTCTGTATCTCAGCGTGGGCGCGCGCAAACTGGATGGCTACATCAAAGCGCACCGACGCGGCACGCAAGCGCTTGACTCGCTTGCGGAGTTGGCCAACAACGCCATGGAACCATTCCGTGTGTCCGCGCAACAAGTGGCTGAGCAAACTTGCTCAATTGGTGTGACAACCGCCAGCGAACAACTTGCAACAACCAACTGGACCACTGGCAACACAACCAAGTTGCTTATTGATGGCGTGCAAACATTCGAGGCGATCCTGGATGAACTTGAACAAGCGCAACGCTACATCTGCGTGCAGTTCTACATTGTGCGCGACGACGAACTTGGACAGCGATTTCATAAAGCCATGATTCAGGCTGCAAATCGCGGCGTTTCCGTACGGCTTCTCTATGACGCGCTTGGCTCCAACGGCTTGCCTGAATCGTTCATAGATGAACTGATTGAGGCAAAGATTCGCGTGGCCTCATTTCAAACAAACCTGGGAATGAACCCGCTGCGCATGAACTTTCGCAATCACCGCAAGATTGTGATGATTGATGGACACACCGCGTTCATTGGCGGGCACAACATTGGCCGCGAATATCTTGGACGCGATCCCGACATGGGCGCGTGGCGCGACACGCACATCCGCGTTCAAGGTCCCGCCGCGCTCGCGGCTCAACTTGCATTTTGCGAAGATTGGAATTGGTCCACTGGCGAAGTTCCAACTTTGGATTGGTCAGCGCGCTCATACGGCACCGAACATGTGTTGGTGATTCCAAGTGGTCCATCCGATGAAGTGGAAACGTGTGCGCTACTTTTTCACCAAGTCATTGAAGGCGCGCAGCGGCGCTTGTGGATTGCGTCGCCCTACTTTGTGCCCGACGAGGGAATTGTGCTCAGCCTGCAACTGGCCGCCATGCGCGGCGTGGACGCGCGCATACTTATTCCAAATAGTTTCAACGAGCGCATGATCATGATGTCCGCGTATTCCTATTACGAAGACGTGCTTCCATCTGGCGTGGGTATTTACCGATATTTGCCAGCTTTTCTGCACCACAAAGTATTCATGGTGGACGATTTGGTGAGCGTGGGCACGGCCAACTTTGACAACCGCTCATTCAGAATTAATTTTGAGATCACCGTGCTGGTGGCCAATAGTCCGCTGCGCGACCGTGTGCAAGAAATGATGGCGCATGACTTTGAAAATTCTCAACAAGCAAAGCTGGAAGACTTTACAAAGCGCTCGTGGTTTTTCCGCGCCATGGCGCGCACGTGCCGGTTGATGTCACCGTTGCAGTGAAAGCTGCGGATCAGAATCTGACAATGCGAATAAGTCAAAAGGCTACGCAGTGCGTAGCCTTTTCGAAAATTTGCAATTCAATTTAAAACTGCTTGA